>Ga0056128_1006597_pt1 | contig 14649 bp, 7 predicted proteins | sample WorMetLIZISLAND2_FD_71113 | JGI IMG/M metagenome (GOLD analysis project Ga0056128, IMG submission 71113) | Marine gutless worms symbiont microbial communities from Max Planck institute for Marine Microbiology, Germany - Olavius geniculatus... ...
GTTTCCGGTTCGCGGTTGAAGTAAGTAAAACAACAATTTGCTGGTGGCGGCGGTTGATTGGCTGGCTATTTTTAGCGACTACAGAGTTACGACAAAATTGCGAGAGAGTTACGATGTCGTAAAATCAGGTTCAAAAATTCGGTTACGACATTTTTACAACAATCAATCTGCACTACGCCTAAATCGCCTAATGTTTGTCGAGTTTAGGGGGGGCGCGCCCGGCGCGCCCCCCTCTGAATACGTCCCTGAGTGATATACTCCCCTTCAGATGAGACGAAAATCATTAACCTTGAATGGCCTTCAAGGTCAGTACTGCAACAGGAACTGTATATAAGGCTGTAACGCGTCTTCCCTGGCGACAGCTGGGCTTTCATTTTCTAAGTTAAAAGGCTTAAATTCTAACAGCTATACCAGCTATGCAATCGTGCAGCCTACGAACAAAGCTAGGCTATCTATACTATTTTTTGAGTTACCATCGAAGTTGATTCGCAAGCGGCAAGACGTACGACGGCGAAAGTTTGCACTCACACCCGCCTCCTAAGCGGCCTAAACATGGGCTATAGTGAGATGTCGCTAAGGGATTGTCCGTTTGAGAAAATTACGCCTCCTGTAGGCTCCCGGATAGTAGGCTATTCTAATATATTTCAGTATAGATTTGGCCAATCAGTATATGAACTTACACTGACGTGATCGCGCTGTTTATTAGTAGTTTAGTACGATGCAAAACGACAACATAAACATCAGCAAGTCACAGAATCAGATCGCACGATAAACAGAATATATTCGACCGCTGCATGAATTTCGCTGGACAATTTTCTCGAGCCTACATCGTCACGTACACGTATTCATTTTAGTCCCACAACATAGCCTGCCTAACACAATATAATTCAACGTCAGTGTCATTGTATATGTGAGGGCGAACGTACAAATGAGCACATTACACTAGGCCTATATAGTTAAAACAGAAAGCACTCATACAGTGCAAAACGCCGCCAGCGATCAACTATTAGTTATATTAGTTATATTTAGGCAATTCCATTTCGTAATGTTAAACAAAGTGGTAAAAAGCTTGGATCGATCATCCCAAACTCTGACCAATTGCCTTTCTGCAAATTTCTCCAAAAAATTATTTACATCGTTTTGGCTAATCCTGCTCGAAATGAAGATGCCAGACAAACAAACCAACAAACAAACAAACTCAAGCAAAAACATAATCTCCTAAATGCAACTGATAAAATTCACCGCACAAAGCGGTAGAATTATAGGAATGTAGCTGCTGCTGATGATAATGATAATAATGATAGTCTGAAGATGACTCTGAGGCTGACGATTTCAGCTAAAGGTAATTGAAATACATCAATAAAATTTTGCGCAGTAGGCCTACGATTAAATGTATGTTAAACCACAAACTGGGCAAGGTGGGCAGAGTGTGAAACGAACTTATGCGCTCCAGTCTGACACACAGTCCATGGTCGCCGACGGTCGGTAGTGTCGCCTACGACTTTCGTTTGGCCTGCTCGTGCACACGTGGAGTTATCGACCCGTTATAATTTTATACCATTGCAGACACAGTGCAGGAGATGAGCAGTATACGAGTGGCACCGTGAAATAGAGAGTTAAAGACCACTTTCACGATGTCGGCGAATGTCACAGACTCACAGTCAGTGCTGTCAGCTGATGTTCGCGCTAAACGGAGAACGAGTATGCAGGCGCACAGTGCTATATAATATTTATAGCAAATACACTTTTGATAGATTTTCATGCAGCAATGCACTAGATTCGATAGCCACAGACATTATGAATGAAATTCAATCGAAACAGACTGATAAAACATAAAGCAAACAAGTAGGTTATACGAAATAAAACAACATTTAACGCAAAAAGCAGACAGCAAGTGCTCGAATTACAGACATACGCACAGCATGCAGTTACTGTAAATCGCCAGCTTTTTGATTACAAAAATTTATACACTACTTGTGCTTTAATCTTTATTACGTCCTTTCCTATCAACTGAAAAATTTGTTGAACGCTCTGTGACTGTAAAAAATGTTCGAAAGTGTTAAGCTTATTTTATCATTGTCAGGACATTAAAGTCCACTGTTATCAGTATTGTTATCAAGAATACGTTGTACTATTTCCCACTTTTCAATAGGGTTAAAAGAAAGGTGCGAATAGCTCTTCACGAAAAATCCATCTCAGAGCTACCGGGCGTCATCTGTCTATCGCACGTCCTGCCATTTGACACAGGTGAACGCGACCGGTATTGACTACCTACAGGCACGATACACGATTTACCTACTCAAGAGGGATGAAAGGCATGAGTTGACTGGGAGACTGGTTATATAACAACCTGTCCAGAAACAGTCGCCCATCTATCCAGGTAGTAAATGGGTCTAGAGTTGGGTAATTACGTCGTTTAAATAGCCTACAACGTGTTAATTACCAGAACACGCCACCGCCTGACTGTTGTTAAGTTATTCAGAATCTCTGACGTTTTACATCGTATCTGTGTTACGTTCACCCGAGAAACAGATAATGATGACGCGTCACGGTGTGGCTTGGTAGTCAAACGGCAACGAGCCGGACTGTTAACCGAAAGGTCCCAGGATCGACTCCGAGCCGGGGCACTGTCAGGTAGCGACCTTGGGCAAGTTGTTCACACATATGTACCTCTGTTCGCCAAGCAGTATAATTTGGTAGGTCTACCGGTCAAAGAACGGTGACGCTCTGCGGTTGGGAAAGTAACCGTAGGTCTGGCGTCGCACTAGCCATGCGTCGCAGACTCAGTGGTCTATCCACCTACGGGCTGAAAGGTCTAAGAAAGGGAGATGAGCACCCCGCATACGCCCCTGTTGGGTATGGCACCTTTACTCTATCATGCGACCGAGCTTTCCATACGCGCAGCGGCATATTCGGGGACGTGACTAGGGGCCCACGTTTCGTGTGTACATTTTCAAAAGTGTTCAGACGCTATTAGTGCCTACAGTCCGCAGTGCGTTCCCATTTTCAGCCACATTTTAGACAAAACACGATTCAACGCACGCCGAAGGAAATACGCCGCTAAACTTGCGTACAGTGAACCACCCGTATACGGCAGTTTACTGAGTTTTAACTAAAACCTACATTTTAGAGATCTGGGTAACGGAGAAAGAAAGATGAGTTGAATGAAAACTGGAAAAAACGGCCGAAATACTGCAGGGAAGGTGTGCGATATGCTCTCAGACAGGTAGAGAGACAGACGAACACTGAACGTCGTCGAGATAACAAAACTATGACAGAGACGCACGCAACGTACGCAACGCACGTACACGCACAAGCTACGCGCCGACTACGCACGTGTCCTTCCGTACGCGAGCGTAGGCGTCCAGAGAGCCCAAAGTCCACTGCCACGATGTGTTAAAGAATTGTTCGACAACAAGTTGAACAATAAGTTGTACATTATCTTGGCACGCCAAAACGTTGTGGATTTTTAAAAAAGACTTTCGATCTGTTAGGCCCTACGAAACTGTTCTACTTCCCGCCCTATTGTACAAAATATTGCACAACAGATCCACCAGAAATCGACGCAAGTGGAGTTAGGCCACAGCGGCGTCGCGAATAAAAAGTAGACAAGGCAGAAACTTGCAATTTTTTCCGACAGAGGTGCGGTGCTCACGTGTGTTCAAAATCTTAATTTCCCCCCAAATATTTTTCTGAAAATTCATTCCATTTCCATTTCCATTCCATTTATTTGAAAATCAGTCCACAAGGGACCACTGACACACACAGCAAAATAGGGGTTTTATCCCAAATTTTGTTTTTTTGGATGAAAATTTCCGACAAAAATAAGATTATCCAACAACTTTTGACAGCACAAAATTTAGGGGAGCGCAATTGCCCCATGCGCTGCCTCCTTACTGCGACGCCGCTGTCTGGCCGTACATGTACGTATACGTATATATAAACGCGTACAGTGTGCAGAGAGAGAGAGAGAGAGAGAGAGAGACGCGCACACGGACGCACGAGACACGATACAAACAGCGCCTTGCAATCACCACTTGACATCACGCACGCACGCACACACATGCACGTAACGTAACGTAAGCAATATTCACAATGCCACGACGACGACGACGACGACGCACAGATATAACGTACAGATAGATAGATATTCTACTTCCAGTAATTTACAACGCGCTTAGCCACGCACGTACAACAGACATTGATAGAGTAGTCATCAGTAGTAGTCAGTAGTTAATCAGTGTAGATCGTAATGTATACAGATACAGACACGCCGCGCACCTTGTGACCACGTGACCGCGACGTCATCGGTCGGCGTCGTAAGTGACGTCATCATCGACACACGCACATGCGCATAAGACAACATGCTAATCGTGGCGCTCGCACACGTGCCACGAAATAAAACCAGAACGCAATACAACTATTTATTTTTTTGTATTTCTGTATACTGAAAGCCCACAGCTTCTCTGCAGGTTTGCGTGGACATGCTCTCGTCTGTGGTAAAAAGTAAATGCAGTCGACGGTAATCGTCGCCAGTTGTTTTTTTATGCACGGCCTCCCTTGCGCACAGCAGGAGCAAGCCGCTATATTTTGACGGCGATGTTTTATTTTGACGCGAGATCTTGAGGTCTCTCAGATATCGCCGCGTAACTTTGCCACATGCTCAAAATTGGGCTGCGGGTTAATTTCAAAACAAAAACTAGGTCCAAAAATTTCGGGTCTACCCCTTAAATTATGGAGACAAAACTGTAAAATTCCAGACTACGTATACTTCGATCGCGAATATCATTAAAATGAAGCAAGATATCGACAACCGCGATCTGCATTATTTATGCCGCGTACGATATCGTAAATTGGTGAACTTCGGCCCACCAACGAAGAAAAATTGGAACGGCGGCCACCACGTTGTGCAGTGCATCACATTTATTTGTATTTTGTTTTATTCCATAGCACATATGCGAGCGCCTGAGAACGCACGTGACGTCACGTGAAAACACGTCAGCAGGACGCGCGCACGCGCCGGTGGCGCCCGGTCGCGTGCCCGTCCGTCTGTCTGCGTGTGTGTCTTTGTGTCAGTGTGTCTACGTGGGAGGTCCGACTTAGGCCGGGTCAGTAGAGACCGCAGCCGCGCAGGTTGTTGGCTATGATGACGTCAGTGACGGCGTCGAATACAAACTGGATGTTGGTGGTGTCGGTGGCGCACGTCTGGTGACAGTAGATCTCCTTGGTCGTGCTCTTGTTCTTCGCCTCGAACTGCGCCTGGATGTACGCCGCCGCCTCCTCGTACGTCTGCGAACCTGCAACGTTAATAATGTAATAATAACAAACTGGTAGGTAACGGCAACGTGGCTTGCGACTACAAGTGATTACAGTTTTGCGGACAGACTGGGAACAGACAGAGAGCGGACGCAGAGACGCACACACACACAGACACGCTATATGACAACAAGGATCACTTATAGCAATACAACACAAGTGATATTGGTTGAAGTCAAGTTTCCACGGCACCAGTGGAGTCAACGATTTCCTATTCGTAATCAATGATCACTATGCATTTTTCTTGCACAGTTACAGAGACAGGCCTACGCGGCCTCAAAGACTTTGGGGCCACGAGTTTGACTTTTTGGCGTCACGCGACGTCATCGGTCGTCGACCGCCCACCCCGAATACCCTTCACTAGAACCAAACACGAAGTCGAACCGATGCTAGGTTGCTGAGATATATTTATCTGAAGATGCAGGGCCCGATGAAAATTGACAAACTATTCATTTTGGGTTGGTGGCGTGGCGTAGCGGTAACGCGTTGTGTCCGATCAACGAAGTTGCTCTACGCCAGACCAGGTTAGTACGAGGATGGGTGACTGCCTGCGGGCAGGTAAACCATCTTGGTGTGTAACCAGCCGCTTACAGATAATGATGACGCGTCACGGTGTGGCTTGGTAGTCAAACGGCAACGAGCCGGACTGTTAACCGAAAGTTAACTGTTAACTCAGCCTTGCGTCCCTTCGGCGTAGATAAATCGAGAACCGACCTATTGGGAGGGGGTTAAAGCGGGCAATGTTCACCTGTGTCGGGTGGCAGCTAAACACTGCGTGATTCCACACGGCAGGTGACGCTCCGTAGCTCTGATATGGGTTTCTTATGAATAGCTATAGCATTTAACCATTTAACCATTTAACATTTGCTTCGAGCAACGTTCGTCGTTCAAGCTCGTGTTGTTTTTTTCTACGCGTTTTTTTGCTTTCGAGTTAGGCCTAAGGTATGGAACGGACGGACGAACAATGCAAAATGCATAGTACGTAATGCAGCCTACAGAATGGCCGATAATAATACGTAATAAAGACTTGCTTCTATTCGAATAGTGACCCGATACGCCTCCAAGATGAAATTAATTATTTGGAAAATAGTAAAATGATAGAATAAAACGTGCAGTAAAAAAGGGTGACGAAGATTTCACTTTCCCTGAATTTTCTTGCAGGTCACTACAAACAGTGATATAGCAAAATCGTTTAAATCAATTAATTCCGTGAATATAAAGTTAAGAAAAGTAGTCTTGACAAGCATGCGACACAGACCCTACCATAGTGAGTAACCAGTCGTTCAATAGTTCGGTCATAAAAACTGCCAAAAAAGCGTTCAGAACACTAAAACGTCAAAATGGGATACAACTAATAATTGCTGCACAGAATGTTAATCAAATTGCCAAACCTATATATTCGGGAAAGCAGACAGTTAATGGCGACTTTTGAATCTTGGCCTCGAATAAATCCTTCTTGTTGAGAAAGAGGATGATGGAAGTGTCTGTAAACCATTTGTTGTTGCAAATCGAATCGAACAACTTCAAACTCTCTTGCATTCGATTCTGCAACAAACATTCAAATCAGCATGCCAGTGACACTGGCCGTATTAAGTAAAAGGTTGCTGAGAAAACAGCGAAAAACTTTAAGGGGCTACTTTTTTGCCACACCCTGTAGGTGGACTACATCAGGAGGATGACTGAAATGACGACCGAAGAACTTGTGGCTGTGTCAAAGACCGATAACAGTATTGATCAAACAGCAACAAAACAATTTTAATTACTTAAATATGATGGATTAAATTTAACTAATTCAGTTCGATCGTTGAAATAAACATAGTTTAATGGAATATTGGAACTCCTGCTTTAAAGAATTAAGTAAATTTACGTATGTGCGTTAATTTTTTAACGTACGTTAATTTTTAAACGCGTTCTGTTAACGAGTTAAGTTAACGCGTTCATTCGACAGCTCTAGTTTTTAGTCCAAATTAACGATTAGTTTATCGATCATTTTTGAAAAGTTGTTAAGTATTAAATTTTTGTACACGTTATCGGTTCTAGTAATAAGATTAATCTGCTATTAATTGGTAAAGAAAAACACATAAGCTTACCGTAGTTTCGTCCTCGTGCAGCACTTGATCGTATTCGCTCATTCCGACACAGAAGATAATCGCAGTCACGTCCTCGAAACAATGAATCCATTTCTTGCGTTCTGATCTCTGGCCTCCGACGTCGAATAACCTGCAAACCGTCCACCCAGCTATCAAACAACGCTCGCTTACTAGTCTTATTCGGAACGTCATTTAAAAATCCCAACGTTTGCACTGTTCTAAGCGCAGCGCCTGGTGTGACTGGCTAGCTCGTAAACATGAACGCGGAAGCGCTATTTCTGCCGAAAATAGAGGCGCCGAAGACCTCGAAATCGAGACGCCAAAAGAGGAGGAAAATAAAAAAACATCTCTCTTCCTAGCTAACTAGAGGCATTGGGAGCCGACAAAAACGAGTTTTGGAACCTTTTAAGCTCAAATGCGAGTCTGGTGCAAAGCAATTTTTTTTCAATTTTTGGTGGCATTCTTCGCAAATGGTCAACACAGCCCCTCCAAAATATGTGCATGTACGCCGAACAGTACCGGCCGTCTATACCAGCACAAGTTGTGTGATATACAGAACTTTGTCAAATTTCCACCAAATTTGACAATTTTTGGCACACAGTTGGCCAAGACGATAAAATTATGTGCGGTACACTCAATGTCTACCTCACCTGATTTATGTCAACGCACTACCGTGTGAAATGCAAATGCTCTAAATTGTTGCATAATGATGAGTTGTTGTCCCCATAAAAGTTTAAACGACTTAATGAAGCACACAATAAAATAAAATGTGATTTATTTAGCAGAATTATAAGTTTCTGTAACAATTTATTTCCAAATTATCAGAATTTATGCCCAAAATGTGCATAATGGCTTAGACATGACGCCATGGCTGATAGCGGCATTAACGAACAACCAATTAAACTGCTCAGCACTCATTCATGGATTAGGCCTAGATGTGTTTTTAGCTCATCAGTCAGCTATTTTGTGTTTGTTATTTTCAGCGTATATTATTGAATACCACAAAATTAATTAATCACATGGCGCCCTGTGTCGAATTGATAACGAAGAGGTGAACGATCTGATACTGATAACCACCGAGTAATGTAACAATTTGGAGCAGTTGCGTTTCACACGGTAGTGCGTTGACATAAATTAAGTGAGGTAGAAAATGAGTGCACGCCACATAATTCTATTGTCTTCTCTATCTGTGTGCAAAAAATTTATCAAATTTGGTGGGTATTTGACGACTTTTTGACAAAAACAAGTTTGAAATTTTTTTTGGCCCATCCTGTAATTACACAGGACAAAGGCTCAATAATTTACATGACGTGCAAATTATTGAGCCTCTGTTCTGTGTAATTATATCACGCATATGGTCGATGAACGATCTCAGCTGAAGCTGCCAAATGCAGTCACCGCCTCGGTGTATGAAAGAGACGGGCACAGTATCTTGAAACAGCATTTTTTGTACACGTTCGATGTCCCGAATAACGTTTTGATGAAACCAGAATGCCAAACAGGACATGCATATTCAGGGACAGAGCGATGTAAACTTTAGAACAATAGACGCACAAAATACAACTGTGGCACAAGCGCCGACTTACAATAATTAGCATTTTGGACACAATAAAAGTCCAGAAAACGCGTCTAGTGGCTGCGAATGTCGTTTCGTAATGGTAACCCGCGATGTAACGAAGTGCGATGTTCCAGTGGCTTGGCTTGGGAGTGCACCTTGCCACCTGCACCTGGTGCACTCCCGCTCTGCCTAACAGGTCACTCAAATGAAACAGCTCTTCTACGTGTGCTGTCGGATTTTTTGCTGGCTATTGACCGCGGAGAGTCGGCTGATCTGCTCCTCTTGAATTTATCGGCAGCTTTCGATACCATAGATCACAATATTTTGCTACAACGCCTATAGAAGTCTTTCGGTGATGAAGACGTCGCTCTCCAGTGATTTCACTGCTGGGACGATCACAGTATGTACGACACGAAGATATGCCGCGGGGTTCCGTGTTAAGACCGGTAGGACCAATACTGTTTATTATGTACACTGCGCACTTGATCTCAGTCATTGAAAGTCATGGCCTGTCGGCAGACGCGTACGCTGATAATACTCAGGTCAGTGGTTTCGGCCGCCCTGTCGCTGTCGATGGTTTTTCATCGAAAGTCTCCGTTTGTATCGATGATGTCTCCTGTTGGATGAAGTCCAACAAGCTGTCACTGAACTGCGACAAAACCAAACTTTTATGGTGCGCATCAAGTCAACGTCAACATCAACTAGGCATACCTGGCACTTGACTGTCAATTGACGGCACTCTTGAACCAGTGAACCAGTGAAACCCGCTCGTGATTTGGGCACGCATCGACATCGACTCCGATCTGCAGATGCAGACCCATGTTAACGCACGGTTTCGAGATGCTTTGCCGTGCTGCGTCAACTGCAGTAAATTCGTCGATCGGTGCCGACCGACACGTTCCAGACGCTGGTGGCTAGCTTAGTGCTAACGCGTCTCGATTACGGCAACAGCGTGCTGGCTGGTCTTCCGGTCTACCTGGTCTGTCGACTCCAGTCGGTGCTGAACGCGGTCACGAGACTGACGTACCATCTCCATCGATCGGACTACATCACCGACGCGCTTGTCTGCCTCCATTGGCTGCGCGAGTCGCAGCGAGTCTAGTACAAGGTCGCCGTTTTGGTGTACAAAGTCTTGCACGGACTCGCGCCGCAATACCTCGGTCCGCTCAACTACGTCGCCGACCTGCCTGGTCGCCGACCGCTCCGTTCTGCTACAACCAACCGTCTGGCAGTGCGTCTCATCAAACTGACAACCGTCGCCAACCGGGCTTTCCCCGTTGTCGGCCCACGGACTTGGAACGATTTGCCAGACGACGTGACATCAGCCAAATCGTTATCTAGCTTCCGTCAGTGAGTCAAAGTTTACTCTAACTAATCTCTCCAGTGGACCTAGCAGTAGTTCGTATTACTTAGACTACTGTAAAATTTCAGATCGATTGACTGATTGAATACTAGCCGGATTTCACCGCATATCTTCAGCACTATGTCTGCAGTAGTGGTATAATGTGCTGATAACTGCACCGAGACACCCAAGCGTGACCAAACGTGTAAACTACATGACCGACCGTCGCCGACCGTAGAATAAGTATCAGTTAAACCACTGTCTAAAGTGCACGAGTTCGTTCAACACCCATTTACTCCACTCCAGACCGTGGTCTACGTGCACATCAGCAGGTGTACGTTAAGGCGCGTATAGTGTGCGTAACTCACTTGAAGTTGAGGTTCTTGAAGTTGAAGTGGACCTCGACAATGCCGGTCGTTTTGACCCTGGTGCGCAGGATGTCCTGCTCCGTGGGCGAGTAGTCACTGGCGCCCAGACGATCCAAATCGTCCAGAAAGCTAGTACATTCAATGAATAAAACTCGATGAATGAAAAACTAAATAAATGTAAAAACATCTTTATTTAGAGTTACGGCCAACAGATGGATTATAAGAGAAAAATAGTAGGCTAAACATAAAAAGCACATGCAACTAAGTAAAATTAGTTAAACAAAGATTTCGCAAGTTCGTGTTCTTGGCAGCTGTTGCAGTGGAACTTGCGAGTTGTGCGTAACAGTAGCCTATGTTACAGTGTAGTTATTGTCTACTAATGAAGCAATGCCAAATATAAAAAAAACAAGAAATTTGAGCTAATACTCACGAGACGCGCGAAAGCCTATAGCAGTTCAGGTTCAGTAGTTTAGCTGAAAATTGGGGTGTTCACGTTAAGTTAATACACAAATACCAAATTCTCTATCTGGATCGCATAACGACATTTCTGTGGCGCCACCTAGTGAATGACATAGACTTGCGTCGCAGCCCGAAATTGCCAAAAAATCCATAAAAACCCCTATTTTGGCGTTCAAGGTTATTTAAGGTCATTGAATTCGGCGCCAATCGAGAGCCAGTGTACGACTGCCTATTAGTGATTAATAGTAACCTAGGCACTATCTCACACCGTTATTAAGATACAGTGACTTATTGGTCAAAAATCGCAAATTTTACCCACCCCCTCTCATTTAGCGCCCTCGTTCAGGGTGACCCCTTCGAATTTATGGAAAAGATTTACGGTTCCTGAAACTAGAGTCTTCCACGCAGCCGACGGTGAAGATTTGGTGGTTCCAGCTTTCACCACTTTTGACTGATCCACCCGTGTGACAGACAGACAGATGGACGGACAGACGGACGGACAGAATTGCGATGGCTAAGACGCGCTGAAAGCAGTAGCTGCTTTCGCCCGTAAAAATATCACCCAGAAAGTTTTACGCGCGACAGCACGTATTGCGATAGCGCGTCGAGGCGTCCGTCTGCCCGTTTGTCTCTCTGTTACACTGCGATTGTATCACGATGTAAGCAAAGATTACGAAACTTTCAGTGTTAGCTCCCCGAAAGACTCTACTTTTAGGATCCATAAAGTTTTCTCAGAAATTCGAAAGGGTCCCCCGATCTAGAGCGCTAAAGAAGAGGAGGTACAAAAATTGGCGATGTTTCTGCCAATAAGTCGCCGTATCTCAGAAACGGTGCGATATATGGCCAAGGTTTCTTCTATTGATTTATGTATTATGGAACAAAATAAATGATGATGATGATGATGAGACTGCACTGCGTACTATTTGGCGGAGTCGTTCAGCTGGTACTCGTTGGACCGGTTGAAACATTCGCGCACGCCGCTATCGGCCCAGAGTCTCTTCATTGCGGCCAACAGCTCGTCCGAGAACGGCTCTGTGTCTTCCATGCGAGATATCACGTCAAGCACCAGCTTCGCATCCGCCTGCACCGTACACACAGTCACCGAAGTTGTGATGAACACGGACGTCAGCTTACCTACTCTGCGGCGTCCTGGGCAAGTAATGTTAAAAGTAAATTACAGTGAATGCGGCATTTTCTTCTGCACAACCGGATAGATTTTTTCATTGTATTATAGATCTAGCTAGATGGCATATATACGGGTGGGCCCAAAAATGGCACCATTTATTGTACGCCTCATAACTCCACTAAATATTAACCGATTTTCAAAATTCTTTCACTCTCAGAATCAGGAGATAATTTGTAATGAAACTGTCACTATAGATCCCGCCACACCTCAAGTGTGTCGCTATCCTACGGTACCTCGTGAAATGTCAGACGGTGCACTCAAGTCGGCGATGCCACTGACCAGTTGCGTGATCAACGTTGATCGAGCCTGCATGTGGCCCCAAGTAACCCAAACTTAAACCCGGTCGATTATGCTGTTCAGGATGCCTGTCAACAGATGGCTTATCAATGTTGACGATTCACGACAGTCAACCAGCTAAAGAAAGCCACTGTCGTGGGGCAAAGTGCCGCAGCGTTTGGTTGATCGCGCCATTGGTCAGTGGCGTCGCCGGCGGTACGGCAACACTTCATCGCGCGACGCTTAATCGCACGACAGTTATACCCCGTTTACACGATCCAGCAAACGTCCAGCAAACATCGTCCATTATAACATATAGCAGCAAACTTCCAGCAGACGTCCAGCAAATTTCCAGCAAACGTCAAGCAGTTAGCACGTGTATTTTGAATACATTTGCTGAAAGTTTGCTGGATCGTGTAAACGGGGTATTAATCGGCGACAGTTCATTGCGGCGACAGTTAACCGTAGTTACCCCACTATACACGGTGTTTCATAAAAAACCCTTTTTTCCTTCATAATTATGACGTCAGCGTTACGTCACGACTAGCAAAGAATATTTAATAAACAGCCAGATTTTGTTAAAATATTTCGAATTAGTATTTTTTCAGCTACAACTGGCAAAAAAATTTTTATGTAAATTGCTCATTATTTGAGTGAATTATGAAAGAAAAATAGTTTTTTCTATGAAACACCGTGTAGAATACGGTAGATATAAGCAGTACGAGTGAGAGCGTAAAAAAGTGCCAAAAATTGTCACATAATAATTTTCTAATGTTGTATAAATCTATTACATAACACACATTCAGGCATTCAGTTTCGCCATCTAACTTTGTGAAAAATAAAGACACTGACGACTTTGGCACACGGATAATGGAAAAAAATGGCCAAATTCGATTTTTTTTCAATATTCACTTCAGGTTACAGTAAAAAAGCCGCATTTTCATTTATTTACGTCAAAATTGCATATATTTGCGGTGGATAAATTTATACTTATTTTATTCGCACAATGTATATTAAGTTATCAAACAAGTATTTTTTAAAAATTTGTACCGTCCCATCCATGCGTGCACGAGGTGGTATTGCCAGAACAATGTTCGTCTCTTCGTCTGGTGTAAAGGACTTATGCGTTCAATTGCGTTGTAATGACATACGTTGAACTGCCTGGAATTTTATTAACAGTTTATTAGCACAATGTCACAGCTCTTTGCGTGCAAAATTTCAGCAACATAGTGCAAGAAAAACATCTTGAAAATTTGGGTTTAAAAAAGTGTGTAAAAAATGTGCGTTTTTCAACCGATAAATGGTCGCCGTATCTTAGAAACGGTGAGAGATAGGGCCAAGTTAGCTATTGATCACTAATAGAAAGTCGCATAAGCCCTTTTAGATGACAAGAAAATCATCGACCTTGGATGAACCTGACAAGGTAGTGCAGCGACATAATTACGGCAAGGTGCATGAGATATTTAATAACTGTTGTACTGCAAAGTTTGAAAATCGGTCAATTTTTATGAAGACTGTCATCCGAAAAAGCTTATGCGACTTCCTACTAGTCATCAATAGTTAACTTGATCCTATCTCTCGCCGTTTCTAAGATACGGCCACGACTTATCGGTTGAAAACGCAAGTTTTTCTGACCCACGATGTATAGATACGTAGAGTGTAGTATTGCACGTACATCTCGTTCGTTGTCGCCGAAGTCGATGCGTAGTACGGCCATAGCGCGGATGATGGCGACCAGTGACTGAATCGTGTTGCTGTAGACGACCGGCTTAAACTGCTTGTTGTCTTCACTCGTAAAACCGCCTTCGTGAATAATCCTGACACAATCAAGCACAATCGTAGTAAGCTTCTCTTGCGCCGCCTTCTACAAAAGTCCTAAATGGCAGCTTTCAACAGTAAAATAAGTAAGCAATAATTACACAAGTTTACGCAATATCATCATCATCATCATTTATTTGCCAGCAAAGCATAACACAGTGCACCAAGTTGACACAAACATACAGTCGGCAAGACATACCAGGCTCATAGAGCACTTACAGTAGCCTTCCTAAGCT
>Ga0056128_1006600_pt1 | contig 14647 bp, 15 predicted proteins | sample WorMetLIZISLAND2_FD_71113 | JGI IMG/M metagenome (GOLD analysis project Ga0056128, IMG submission 71113) | Marine gutless worms symbiont microbial communities from Max Planck institute for Marine Microbiology, Germany - Olavius geniculatus... ...
GTCATTTCAGATCATGATCTTCACTAACATCCTGTAGGCCAACTGAGATGGAGGACATCGCTCGGCTAATTTATGCAAATGAGGCTAGGTCAGATAGGGCTGCAAGACCAAGCTATACAGAGTGGTCCAAAAAGCGGATACCCAGTTTTATTTTTGGAATAACTTCGGTAATTCAGCACCGATTATAATTATTCTTTCACTGTTACAAGCAAAAATTTATGGCGCGTAAACGTAAAGTTTTTCCACCCACCGCACCTTTATTGTGTGACCACATTACCTAGCAAAACAAACACTGTCAAAGCTACACTGGTCTGGGAATCCGTTTTTTGGACCACTCTGTAGATCAGAACAGTGGGCCTATGATAGGCTGTAAGACGCCTATAAGCCCCCACCCACTGTTTCGCCCTATAGCCTGGTCTTGCAGCCTATCATAGTCCTAGATTATAATTAGGCATACAGAGAAGCCTAGAAGCCCCGTCCACTGTTTTGGTCTGTAGTCTGGTCTTGCAGCCTATCATAGCCCTAGATTATAATTAGGCACACGGAGAGGCTCATAAGCCCCGCCCACTGACCAGGCTACAGGCCAAAACAGTGGGCGGGGCTTTTAGGCCTCTCCGTGTGCCTAAATATAATCTACTACCCCGGCTACTGCAGGACGGCGTTTATATAAGAATTTAGACAATGGGGCATTGACTAAGAGCTTGTTTTGGCCTAAGACAGCTCATTTGCTTTTTACTAACAGACAAAGTGGTGGGCGTGCCTAGTTGACCAAGCGGCGGCTGAAATGGCCAGAGAATGCATACCCCGGTCAATTATGCAATTATATTGCTATTAGTCAAAAAGGTATTGTTATTACAGGAATTGTTATTAGCGATTATATCTATTATGCAAGGTCTAAATTCTGTGAAACCTATGACGAACGGCAGATACGGCATTTCCAGGACTCTACAGAAATTAGGTCAGTGCGGCGCTTGACTCAGCATGCCTCCAGCTTAGCGCATTTAATATGGAAGCAGGTAGCGTCAGTCAGCAGCCTGAAAGGCGGGTTTCCAAACTTCTCAGCAAAGTTTTCGGGCTAGGACATTTTAATACTGTGCATCAGTAGCAGCGGCCATGCGCTGGCTGCCCTGCTGTGTCATCTCTTGAATATTTAGCGTTTCCGAGAAAGATGTCAATTTTGCACTCATGCTAAGCTTCTAGCGCAGATCTTCGTCACCAAATTTCCTAGCCTTTCCGGCAGCGTCCAGTCATCCTCTTCGTGCCAACGGGACTCGTTGACCTCTCGATGGATAGCCTTTGTCTCCTAGCCTGCTATGCACTGGACCTATTAAACTGTCCTGTAGCAGTCCGAAATCGGGTCAACTTTTGCATACGTTTAGCCTTTTATTTTTTTTCGGAAAAGCCTTTGAAATTTTAAAGGACATTATAAACTTCGGCCTACTACTGATTATTGTGCAAAATTTTTCGCCAAAATTCGGACGTATTTCAAAGAAACCAAAAAATGCAGTAAAACATAAGTCCGCTTTAAAAGTTATCGTTTTTTTCGGATTCATTAATAAAGAAAAAAACATGCACTTTCTTAGATAAGTCGTGTTGTGTTTGAAATTAATTACTTTAATCGTTTTTTTTCATAATCACAATGTGACAAACCGCGTTATAGTATAATGTATAAGTGAGTATTTGTGAATGTTTTTATCAGAAATGTAGGAATAATGACGCTTACCAGTTGCTCTGACAACAGAAAACCGGCGATCAAGTATGCACTAGGCATCATGCTGTTATTAATTGCTGCAGTTTGCAACGCGATTTGGACCACAATGTCTCCAATAATACGAAACAGAGCGAGAACAAAGATCCTGTCTATTAGCGCAAGTGGGATGCCAATCAACAGATTAGAAGCATACTGTGTGCAATCTACACGCTTCAGCGATGCCATTTGTTCGACACAAGTCAAAACGAACAAATCAATCAACAAAAGTTTTAGTACTCCGCCAGCACATTGCTCGTGGCTGCAAAACATGACGCGTAGAAAACGCAACTATGTTCCGACGCCAACTGAGCCGCCGTGGGTGTCTTTGCTGGCGAACTACAGTCAGGCGGTTGCTTCCGGTAAGAACCTGTTCGTGTGGTGGTGCGATAAGACAAAACTACGAATGGGCAGAATCGGCAACCAACTGTTCAAATTTGCTGCAGTGTTCGGGGTGGCGTGGCGCAATCAACGTATTCCGTGGTGGGGAAGTAATAATAGGAAATTCGAAATGTTTAAGCACAGACTTGCTATCAACAACTTTTTTACAAAAAAAGTAAGTATTTTAACGTTTTCGCTCAGGGACGCCGGAGCAACAAGGGCAGCAGGGGCAGCTATCTTTTTGCCATTGTTGCACGGGGCAACGCGGGGGCAGCAAAAACTGCCCTTTTGCATGTAACTACTCATAGTTTCTGAAATTCGTTTATTTTTAAAATGTAAACTAACGTTTTTTCTTTTTTTATAAGATTATTAGACATAACCTAAAAAAACGTTTTTGGCTGAGATTTTTTTTTCTTTAGTGCCAGTGTATATTTTACATAAATTTGTGTGTTTTTGTCCGTACTGAGGCAAAATTGTAACTTACTGTACTAGAAAAAGTTAAAGTTTTTATACTGATGTAGCCCAACAACAGCTCCGGTCGGTCGCTACACCGAAGCCACGTCCGCTAAGGCTAGAATCAGTTAGTGTAGTAGTAACCGACACTGGAACTTCCAAATTGATAAGTGACTTCGTGCTTGACCTCAAAGTACAGAATACGTGCGGTCTGTAGACATACTGACTGTAGCCTGAATGGACCTATGGTAACTAATAGCAACCGTAATTAGGATTAAATTGTAGTGGTCGGAATGGTCAGGACAATTGTAGTGGGATGCTACACACAAAAGTCCAGAAACCCGGAATAGAAGAGCCGGAATGGTCGAGACAATGTTGATCTGGCCTATAGCAGCCACTAACTGAAAGTAAACTAAAAGTCTTGGACGCGCAACGAACAACACAAAACCAGGGACCTAGCAGTGCCAAACCACAATTACAACTACAAAACATATGACAACTAAAACCTAAGTCCTATACTTAAACATAATAACAGCAGCGACCCAACCTTAAAACAATTTAGTAATTGTCCAACTTTAAACTTGCTACAATAAAAATGGGATCTAAAAATAGAAATGAACAGGTCTTGTGTTAGGCGAATGTAGTGATAGTCGGTAGAAACAGACACAACTCTACGACAATGATACAATACCTTTTTGACGGCGAATAAGCGTCGAAGTACAATAAAGTAACAGTCGGCCAATCAAAAACACAATGCAATCAATTACGAGAGTCGACCTTGATGACAAAGGCCAAACGACGAACAAATAGATCGCGGTTGTACAAAAGCGTCGCTTCAATACCGCGGACAGTAATGAGTCGTACCAGTAACTTTCGATCAACGAGGCTGGCCGACGATCGATAGCATTTGCGACGACCGACGCTTCCACTCAGTAACGGATGACGACACGTCCTGCCAACGCAGTAATAGCAGACGGCGGTCCTGACCGACTACAGCCATGGCGGATTTCTTATCAAAATGTCTAATATCTGCAAACTAACTAGCTTTGCTGACGACTTGCTACCGATCGAAATGCAAACAAACTCGCACTTTTCGCAATATATCACGTCTTGTGCGGTAGCAACAAGCTGTTGTATAAACAATGTGGCAAGTCAACGGAAAAGCCAAAAATTCGATGTTCCACTGCACCCACATTTTTCAATTGATCTTTTTAAAACTCAAAGCCAAAAAAAATATCCGGGATTCGACCACACATGCAAAATTTGTTGATGTGGGACGACGGGAAGGGGGTCAGCGAAAATGGCGAATTTTGGCTTACTTTTGGTTCTTTCTTTTTTGCACACTTCGCATCGCGTCCAGATCACAACGTAAAACCGATCACGACCAACGAGGGCTCAAAATGCGTGATTCCGCGCAAGGAAGTGCTTTTTGGGGGTCTCGATGATCACAGTGTAGCACGGTAGTGCGTAACACTGTTGTACGGGCGACTACCAAAGTCAATGAAACACCCTAGATTTAGGGCACCTGTAGCCCCCAAACCCCTGAATCAATCAAGTTATAATTTGACTTGAATGATTACGTCGAACATGTGACCCTACCTGCCAATAATAGCACAAATCGGCTTAGCAGTATTGACGCGGCAAAATGGTAAAATATAATGTTCAAAATGGGTTCTTTTGTATACTTTTCTTGTCAAGCTCTGGAGAACACATTTTGGGTAGTATCGCCGTATGTTTGGCACTGAATGACGTGTGTCGGTAGGGATTGATTTCCTAGGGAGGTCATGTCACGGTTGAACTTCACCTAAGGTCGCTTTGTGCTATTAGGTGAGAACGCTTAAGCGTTTTGCGTGGACTTCTCTACGCGGCGCGTTTATTTTGTGCGTTTGCGTGTTATTTTGTATTTGTGTGCTCTTCTGTGGTTGCTTGTGTTAACACGCATTTTTTTTCCGTACACTCGTATAGGCGTGTGACTCAAGTCATACACCTGTAATCCGGTGTGCCCCGGTTCAGTCGTTGATCGCGCTGTCGCTTTCGCGCCGTAAAAATTAGACCACGAGACAGAAACGTGTTGTTCTGTAGTCAGTTGTTGTTCTGAGACGAGAGTGAACACGTCGCTGTACTATACAGCTGCGTTAAGCTACGTGTTTGGCTTTGGTATACCAGTCTGCCTTGGATTGCGATCCGGCGCTGGAGTAGTAGCTGCGTCGCCAGCGAGTCTGGGACGAGCATCGTTCCACCAGGAAGCTGTGTGCTCTGGTCGGAGTCGTTTTATGACCGTTAGGCCGCTGTTAGCGGTAAGCTAAGTTTCTGAGTATTTTGTTACGTTGGATAGATGTAAAATGTTTATTTATTGTCGATAGTCAGATAGCTGTTTGGTCAACGGACCATATTCTGTCATTAATCTATTTGGTAATAGATAGCTGTTTGATTTGCATACGTGTTTATACGTGAGTTATATCTATAGACTGTATGAATCGTGTACAGTGCGTACTTGTCAACACAGTAGAATGAGAATAGCTGCTGGTTTTTTTCTGTTTGGGGTATTTTATTTTGTTTTCGTGGCATTTTCCCATCTTGTATCAGTCTGTTAGACACTGTTTTGCGACAGAATGAGTCATTGCTATGCGTTGGTTTGTTACGCGATCGAGTCGGGATCCAGTTAGAACCCAGTCGCAAACGAGTCGGGATCCAGTCGAAATCGAGTCGGGATCCAGTCGTGATCTGGTTGTGATCCAGTTGTAACTGCGTCGGGAAGCTGCTGCCTGTCCCGCCGCCGCTACCTGTTCTGACATCGTAGTTCCAGCCACACTGCTGTCGCTGTAGACTTTCTTTGCTGCTACCGTCGTCGGAGGGAGCCGCCGACTGTTGAACGAACTGGGGTTGGCGCGTCGTTACTGCTTGTTCTGACGCTGCTGTTCCAGCGCGCTGTCGTCGCTGTGAACTTTTCTTGTTGCTGCCGCCGTCGCGAGGAGCCGTCGACTGCTGCACCGTGATCGGTACCGTGAATTGTATTGTTTTCTGCACACGCTGTAGTGTGCGTTATTGTAGTTTTCTCTGGTTAATTTGGCCGTGAGTCAAATACCACGGCGTATCTGTGACGTGTTCGTCATTGGTATAGGCATCCTCTTGCCTTCCACCGTGAATTCGCTCAGACTCTGAGAGTTTACGTTTTGCTCGATTCTGTTGTTATAATTTGCTGCGATTTATCAACTGTTGTCAGTGTAAGGACTGCTGTCGTCCTGCTGGACAGTTTAAATGTGCTAAATTGTCTGTCCTGTCGTTAATACAGGCTTTCGTAACTGTGTAATTAAATTGTTTGTAAATAGTTTTTGGCGTCCCCTGTATATATGTGCATCTGTCGATCTTGATTTTACATGTATAAAGAAAAACGTGAGCTTTTACTGCCAGTTGTGCGTTTGAGTTTTGTTTTCTAAATATTTCTAAAAACTATTAGGCCTTGTAAGTAGGCAGTAGCCATAGTCAACACGAGCTCGCGTGTTACAGCCGCAGTGCTGTGACATTTTTGGCGACCCCGGCGAGACCCCATTTTATTGGGGTTGTTTTGTTGCTTTGTTGTATACATATCGTATAGCCATAGTGCGTGTTGTACGCACGGTGCGTGTGCTTGTTGGACTGCGCACGTATACGTGATTGCCCATACGCTTTTTAGCGACCAGCGTACATGGTGTTGCGGCTTTCGCTGGTGCTGGTCATCTTGTGTTTCGGCTGTAGCTGGCGCCTTGTGACCTGTTGATTTAGCTTTCGCTTTGGCCAGAGATCTTTACCGTGCCTCTTTACCGGTCTTCAGTTATTCACGTCTGCGGTTGTTATTGTAATAGCTCGTCTGTTCAATCACCAGTTAAAAATATTTTTTCCTCCGTTTTCTAATAAGTCGGTAAATATAAATTGGTTTGTTGTATAATTTGTTTGCTTTTTTCTAAAGTTTAGATAGTGTTTACATTTAAAATTCCAGTTAACACTTAGTTGTTTTTCTTTTTTTATTTCTTTTTATTATTATTGTGGTTGTATTGCAGTTAGAAGTTTTTTGGTTTATAGGTTTAGTTGTATTTCGCGCGTCGTCAAAGTAAATTACATTAAGTCTTCAAATCCATTAGGTCTTTAATTAATTATACTCTTTATAAATTTAAATTTTAAATTTTACATTTAAATTTAAATTAAAATTTAAAAAAAAAAATTAAAAGTTTTTTTTTTTCGTTTTACTTTGTCGTTAAATAGTTTTAAATAATTCTATCACTTCATAGTACATAAACTCTTAAGTTTATTTGTTTACACATTAAGGTTGGCTTGGTTATTAAAGCGTTATCACTTATCATTAGTTTGCATATTAGTTAACTCTGTTGTTCGCATCTATTACTTACCCAACGAATTGTGGCTACCGAGAGTGAGGTCGTTTATCCGTTTACACTCTCACTATTCACTGACGGTGTTACGGTATTGCGTCATTTTTGCCGACCATCTACCGTATTGCGAATACCACTACCACCTAAGTGCGAATACCACTTACTAGCAATTAGTGATATTCGTGGTAATTCTTAATTATATCCGACTATATAACATCTGTCCACAGTATTCAGTCCAATATGTTGTCCACTTCAGCACAGCAGTTAAATGAAGTTGGTGCGTCTATGGGTCTCGATGGAGCAAACTTAGTCAAAAGTTAGAACGAAAAGAACGAGCGTTGAAAGCAGAAAAAAGAAAAAAAAAGAGCGTTAAAAAAAGAAAGAAAGAAAAAAGGAAGAGCAAAGAAAGCAGAAAAAATGAGCATTTATACAGGAAGAAGCAGAAAGAAAGGCCAAGTTACTTTAAACTGAGGAAGAGGCAAAACAAAAGCAATACGGACTGGAGAAAACTAAACTGGCCTTTGAGCAAGAATTTAAACGGTCTAAGCATGCTTCAGAACAACGTCAAGAGGAAGAACGTGAAAAACACAGAAGTGAGTTGGAGAAATTTGAGAGACAGACACAAGCTCGTAAGAAAGGATACCTGTTCCCTCCATCTCACGTCCAAATCGGTGTGTCTCACAGGGAAGCTGGAGAGGAAGCTGCTGACGTTATGCAAATGCAAGAGGAAGCTGCACAGATTGCCGATATGAATGGAGTCAGTACAGATAACTTGGGTCCACAGTCATTAGGACGAGGCAGTGTTAAAACCCCAAAGATGCCGTACTTCGATGTAAAACGAGACTTCATGGATAGTTTCTGGGGTCGTTTCGAAAGGTTTGCTACTTGCCAGCTGTGGAATCGAGCAGATTGGGCTTTGTACCTTTCAGCTTTACTAAAGGGTCGTGCCCTAGATGTATACTCCATGCTACCTGCGGATCAAGCTAACAACTACGATCAGTTGAAGGCTGCCCTTCTCAAGCGATACCAGTTGTCAGCTGACGGATTCAAGAGACGTTTTCGTACAGCCTAGCCAGAACTTGGAAAGAATTTAGCTCAGTTCTTGACCAGAATCGATAATTATCTCCAGAGATGGATCGAGTTAGCAAAAGCTGAGAAAACCTTTGATGGGCTGAAGACATTGATGGTACAAGAACAGTATTTAAGCGTATGTTTTAAAAAAATGGTCATGCATCTCTAGGAAGGAAGGCCTAAGTCCATTTAGGAACTCGGAGAAAAAGCTGATGACTGCGTGGAAGTCCATGCCACTGACATCGTCTTTGGCATCGATCCAAAGCTGTCCAATCTCCGGAGACTAAGGCCAGAAACACGTCAGTGCCACAACTGTGAAAAAGTGGGACATCTACGGAGTCAGCGTCCAGAACCGTCATCGCCTCGGAACGTCAGGGAAACCTTCAGTACTTCCGCGTCGCCGCAGACCTTACCCCGACAAAGACGACAAACCCAACAGTGGTAATCAAGTTTCGAACGACAGTGTCGTTCCTGTCATGGATTTAAACATTTGCACCACCAATGTCCCAACTCTTTATCGCCTCGAGAAATCAGAAAAATGTAAACGTTGCCACTTCACAGCAGCCTAGATCACCAGGACGGGCTCAACAGCCACCATGATCCAGTCTGAGGTGCTTTCTATGTAACGGAATTAAGCATTTAGCAAGGGAGTGTTTGATAAGGCCAAAGACTGCGGCTATGCTTCGAAAAAGGAAGAGCGAATCAGAGAATTGCAGGAAAAGAGGGAAGAACTCGGTGCACAGTGTGACAAAGCCGAGTCTGAAACAAGGGAGTCTCTGGAAGCGGAAGAGACAAAAGTTAAAGCTGCAGCGTGCCAGCCGGTGACAGGTAAACCTACTGCTAAACCCAGAAAGCCCACTATGTTGTGTCGACAACGTAATAGAGCTGAGTGCCCACAGTGTACCTATCCCTCTACGCCAGCACACCACTCTCAGGCTCTTATAGCCGTATGTCAGGACTGCGGACTTCATCATCCGGTCGTTGCCGACGCCTGTCAGTTACAGGGTAAAGCTCAACAGTTGCCGGTCACAGATGGTACTGTCGAAGGCAAGTCGGCCATTGTGTTGCAAGACACGGAATGTTTCACCGTGGTGGTTCGTCGTTCACTAGTTCCCGACGAAAAGCTAACTAGCCAGGAGGAGGACTGTATCTTGATCGACAAAACCGTTCGTCGTGTTCCAGTCGCAAGGATCCTTGTCTAAACCCCCTACTTCACGAGGATAGATTTGGCCGTCTGCATGGAAGACCAAATATGTGATCTCATCATGGGAAATATCCAATGCATTGTGGATCTTCAGACTTTCCAGCAGAAAACACAAGCCGTGCAGACTCAAAGTCAAACGAAGAAACAACCAGACTTGAACCTACGCAAACCTTCTCTTAGATCGGCTGCAGTGCGACCCAAGCTGAAGTTGCTACCTAGAACCGTTAAAGATCCGGTGAACACCGTCGTACACACAGAAAAGAACGCGAGTATCTTCGGTACTGATAAACGACGTGAGTCATCTCTGGTGAATAAAACTAAGCAGACGCTGTCTGAGTCCAACAAAAGCCAGGGACAGTCAACGGACTGGCGTAAACATCGGCGTTTGGTCATCAACGATACGTATTGTCACGCAGATTTCCAAACACACACACGCTGACTTAAGTTGTATATGGTGATGGCGCGTCCATCTGTCTGAGCCACTGTGACATTGTGTGCTGTGTGTGTTCGTTTGTTTGTTAGTCGGTAATTCGTTGTATTGCGAATGTATATTGTTTGATTTATCGTCGCTACGACGGCTAACATCGTCTTTGTCTGTTAGTGATGTCGAGAGTGTATATAATAGGCCTTCTTCAACCGTTCCGTGTTTTGGACGAAAGACCCGGCTTTCGTCTGGGAGGAAGCCATTGTCACGTTTGAATTCCACCTAAGGTCGCTTTGCGCTATTGGGTAAGAACGCTTAAACGTTTTGCGTCGATTTCTCTACGCGCCGCGTTTATTTTGTGCGTTTGCGTGTTATTTTGTATTTTTGTGCCCTCTTGTGGTTTCTTGTGTTAACACGCGTTTTTCCGTACACTCGTATAGGCGTGTGACTCAAGTCATATAATCCGGTGTGCCCTGGGTCAGTAGTTGATTGCGCTGTCGCTTTCGCGCCGTAAAAATTAGACCACGAGACAGAAACATGTTGCCTGTAGTCAGTTGTTGTTCTGAGACGAGAGTGAACACGTCGCTGTAGTATACAGCTGCGTTAAGCCACGTGTTTGGCTTCGGTATACCAGTCTGCCTTGGATTGCGATCCGGCGCTGGAGTAATAGCTGCGTCGCCAGCGAGTCTGGGACGAGCATCGTTCCACCAGGAAGCTGTGTGCTCTGGTCGGAGTCGTTTTATGACCGCGAGGCCGCTGTTAGACACGCCTCTTAGTTCAGTCGCAGTTTCTACCAATAGCACTTCAGTTCCTACAATGGCCGATTCGGCCAGGAGTTATTTCTGTAGTGGACCATCTCAGATTTCTACAATGCTGAGTTTGTGCCAGGAGAGTGTAGGTTCTAGTAATGTACAGGGGATAGATGTGGTAGCCAAGCCGATTGACCGAACAGCTGCATCCTTAATAAGTATCATTTTGGGAACTCAACGGCAGTCGCCGTTCGCCAATGTGCACTCAGGGGCCGACAGTCGACAGTCGCGTGCTGCTTCTTGAGTAAAGAGTATGCGTTCGGCCATCGACAGCTGCTGCGCTCTGCAAGTCGACAATCTGCGACGAGTGTGCATTTCTGCGCAAGCGATCGACAGTCGACGCATTCGCAAGTGGCAATGGACCCGTTTGTCGAGCTGATTCGCGGTATGTTCGAAAATCAACGCGCGGACGCTGCGGAGATGCAAGCTTGAATGGACTCAAAGCTTGCAGTCGGTATGCGGAGATCGAACGCAGAGAACGAAAAACAGCCGACAAGACTCGAATGCAGCTCTGTGTGGAACAGTTGGAGTGAGAAGCAGCCACGGCGTGTGCTTAGCAACTGCATTTGCCGGTTGCTGCGGGAACACAGACAACTACGCTGTTACGTCCGCCGCCGCCGGTAACTACGCACATGACCTCTCGCACCGCTGTTGTATTCGTTTCGTCGACTTCAGGTGACACCCACACACTGATGATGTCATCAGACTGTTACGCACACCCGCCGTCGCCGGGTCAGACAGACAGTGAATGTGCACATGTGCACCGACAGTTGATTGACAGCTCCGCCTTCGATTACACCCACACCCGGGAGGCGCCAAGTATGACTGCAGCCTCATAGCAAACGTTAAGGCAACTCGAGCAGCCAGCGCCAGACTGACACATGACTGGGAAAGGTGGGATCTTTCCCAGCAGCCGAAGTGGCTTTTGCAGGCTGTAAAAACGGCCACCCAAACACTACTCGAGGAAAGAAGACCGTACGACTAGCTTACGTAGACGTATCGGTACCGGTGTCGTGGAAAATTTGTCGCACCCGGAAAATTCGTCGCACTTCGAGATTCTCGCGAGACTGCAACATATTTTCCGTAGGTACTCGTGGAAAATATGTCACATCGGAAAATTTGTCGCACCTAGACACCGTAAATAAGTAACAAGCTACCATTCTGCAGCAAGGTTCTACGAAACGTATTTTAGGTTTTATTTTTCGTGTACTGTTTACGAGTTGCGTTACAAGTAATGTCGACGTGTGGACAGCTATTTGGGCTATCATTCGTAAGCACTGCACTGTAATGATATGTAAAAGTTGCGGGCTCTATATTTTTAGATCTTGGCTAAACCCAGTTCCCCCCCTTTTTTTCTAATTTTTTGCCTGTCAAAAATTTGTTAGCTTCTTTATGTTATAAATTAAATTTCTGCATTTCTTCTTTTAAGTAAACTCTCCTTATTTTTAAAATTTCTTAAAAACTTTTTGTGCGTTATTTTTCTCTAAAATTTTTCTCTTATCTACAGCGATGCCCACTTATTTTCCTCTTTTGTCTTTGCTGTCTAGTATAAGCAGCACAGACCTCCCTTCTTGTCTACAGCACGAAACCCCTTTTTTATCTACGGCACAGACCCCCCTTCTTCTCTTGTCTGCTGTCTAGTACAGGCAGCACGGACCCCCCTCTTTCTACCGCACAGACCCCCCTCTTCTTTTCTGCAGTATATGAACTAGGACCAGGCCTTTGTTCGCTCTCTTTTTCTGCTGCTTTTTTTTCCGAACTGGCGGACGTGTTGTCTTTCTTCTGCTGCTTTTCCGGGACTAGCGGGACTGGCTGGTGTGTATCTTCGACCACTCCTCCGAGTCCGGCGAGCTGTACTGCATCTTCACGGGCGTCGTCGGAGTTTTTGTGACGTGCTGGCGCTGGTGTTGCTGAGAACATACTGAATTGCTTTTGCTTTCGCCGGGTGCTTTGTGTATTTTTCTGTCCTTTAGTTTTACTTTTCCAAGGTCATTATTTGCTCTTTTCTTCCCTTAAATTTTGGGTTGGTTTCGAGACTTTCTTTTGGCCAAATTTTATAGGACATTTTTTTTGACAGCAAACGAGGGTCTATTGCAAGCTCGGCCTGGAAGTTATTTACGAAAATCAAGCTTTGTCCCCACCACATTATGGAAACTAGGAAAAAATTTTGGCTTGAAAACCGGCGGGGCGCTAGTCCTTCACCAGTCCTCACCCAGGCATAAGGATAGCGGTCAACGGCTTCATCTTCGAGGAGGGCGGATAAACTGCGCCTCGTTGGTGCGATGGTCGAACACCAGCGAAAGCCTCCGTTAGTCCCTAAAAAGAAGGGTCGGTCAGATAAGTGTCGATGCGCTGACCATAAAGTAACAACACGAATGAAATTTGATGCCAATACAACCGAATGAAAGAACATGCCGGCTCGAACGTCGCCCGGTCAAACAAGGTTCGCGATACCAGCTGAGCAATCAGAGTTAAGTCGATAAGTCAGCTACCAAAAAAAAACTCAAACCATGCACACATACGTTTACAGTTAGAACATGAAATGTGCGCACCATGTGGGCACCGGCAAACGTGAACTGCTGAAGAATGAGATGGAAAGATATCGCTTCGATATACTAGAATTGGCTGAAATGCGATGGACTGCATCAGGAGAGATGCACGGCGGTAAAGTTATCTGGTCAGGGAATGAACAGAAGCATGAAGCAAGCGTCGGGTTCCTTCTGAGTAAGCGGGCTCGCGAGGCACTACTTAGTTGTAAATCAGTAAGTGACAGGGTTATGGTTGCAAAATTCCAGGCACGGCCGTTTAACATGTCTGTCGTTCACGTATATGCACCCACGTCAGACGGTACAGACGAACAGGTAAAACAATTCCACGCAGACCTGGAAACAACGCTAAACGACACACCGAAGAAAGATATCGTAATCATTGCAGGTGACTGGAATGCAAAAGTTGGAAACGACAAAAATAGATGGGAGAGAGTCATGGGTAAGTTTGGATATGGAGACAACAACGACCGTGGAAAACGGCTGCTAGAATTTGCGCTAGAACACGACATGATGATCTGCTACACGAAGTTTCAACAAAAAGAATGCAGGAAGTGGACATGGCGATCTAATGACGAAAAAACAAAAAAACATGATTGACATGATACTGATCCGAAAAAAGTGGGCAACGTCAGTGCAGCAGTGCCGCACCTTTTAGGGTGCAGACATAGATTTGGATCACAGCCTGGTTATGGCAAATATCAAAATCAGGCTGAAGAAAAAGCACAAAGCACAATTCAGGAAGCAAAGGGACATTGCTAAACTCAGCGATAAAGGAATTAGTAATGCGTACAGAGTAGCACTTGAACGGCATCTCGGACAAGCAGAGCCATCACAAGACTTAGATAAAAACACGAAATGGATTGCCATAGCTATGGAAAAAGCTGCAGAAAAGACGATTTCAGAGAAAAAAAATGATAACTAAAAAATGGATTACACCAGAGACACTAAGTCTAGTTCAAGAAAAGAGGATCTTAAAAAAGAAAAGAGACAGTAGCGAACTGGCAGACAGGGAGTATCGACAGAAATGTAATAAGGTACGAAAAGCTGCCAGAGCAGACAATGCGAAATGGCTGGAGAGACAATGCGAAAACACAGAGAAATACTATCAAAAATATAGGACCACGGAAGTCTACAAAATGATTGGTGACATTAACAGGAAATGGCAGCCAAAGCAAAAAGCAATCAGAGACAGTAATGGAAAGCTGCTCGTGAATACAACTGACATAATACAACGATGGACAACGTACTGCAGCAAACTTTACATGGTTCAGCCTGACCAAAAGGTATCCAATGATCTTGTTAAAAAGCTAAAAGACATCTCGCCACCACTTGCTGACAGCAAGGGTGATATACTGGTAAAAAAGTAAAAAAAACCGTGAAAAAAATGAAGAACAACAAAAGTCCAAGAAATGACGGGATAACAGGCGAAATGACCAAACACGGCGGACCACACTTGATTGAAGAAATACATCAGGTGTGTAACAGAGCGTGGAAGACGAGTATCGCGTTTACAGAATGGAAAAAATCAGTTCTAGTTCTGCTACATAAGAAAGGCAGTGCTATGAAATGCAGCAACTACAGAACGATTGCCTTGACAAGCCATCTCGGCAAAGTGCTAATGATGATCTTAACAGAAAGACTGAGG
>Ga0056128_1006603_pt1 | contig 14644 bp, 6 predicted proteins | sample WorMetLIZISLAND2_FD_71113 | JGI IMG/M metagenome (GOLD analysis project Ga0056128, IMG submission 71113) | Marine gutless worms symbiont microbial communities from Max Planck institute for Marine Microbiology, Germany - Olavius geniculatus... ...
GGGAAAAATGCAATTGGCATCATTCAATGGCCCATCCTCGAAAACACCCTGTAGACGCAAAAATCTCGCAGATATTTTTTACACAGACCGAGTTATAGCCCATTTTGTCCCAAATTTCGTTGCCATGGCAACCAGGGAGGGTCAGGGGTAAAATTAAATAACACCATTAGATTGGCCATCCTGGAAAACCATAACCTAGAACCAAAAATTACGATTCTGTCTTATACACAGCCAGAGTTATGACCGTTTTAAGAACTGTTTAATTTTCCCAATAGGCTCCATTGTAATTTTTTTGAATGTTTTGAATAAATACGTTAAATATTAATTTAAAATTTTTGTAACCCCCAAAAGGCCCTACCTTACGCGGAAACATGCGTTTTGAGCCATTAACTGTCGTGATCGGTCTTCTGGTGTGACCTGTAGGCGTGGGCAAGAATACCAAAAAAATAAAGATAGAAGGAACACAAAAAATAACGGAAAATTTCCCCCCTACGCAGACCCCTTCCCGTCGTCCCACATTAACCAAATTTTGCATGTGGGGTCGTATCCCGGATATCTTTCTTGGTTTCAAGTTTCATTAAGATGGTTAAAAATGTGGGAGCTGTGGGGGGTCGAAACTTTGGCCTTCTCATTGACTTGGCACATCGCTTATACAACAGCTTGTTGCTACCGCACAAGCCGTAACTCATGTGGTGAACTGAACAGGTTCTATCTTACTCTTTAGACAAATAGATATTAATATGAGTTGCTGCCAAATATTGAAATATATTTGTGTGTTGATTTTAGTGAAAACTGTATTGAGCTTTTATTTGTGTTATAACTTTGGGAAACATTATTTCCTGTCTATGCTCTGTATATTTGTATTTTATGGCTTCATGTTGCATTTTGTCTCGCTCCTTTGTTGTGTTTATGTTTTGTACTCGTTTCACTGTCCTACATTCTTTTGTCATGTTTTAATAGTGTGTTTTATTGTAAGCATGTGATGCATGTAATAAGCTGCTTGCTCACAAGGGGCTTTCGATAAATTCCAGGACTACGTCTTCAATACAATGACAGTAAATCACACATTTCTGACAGTTCTGTTACTTTTCAACATATTTCCCTCCAGTTCACTGCAATGTTTCCATTGTTCTACAGGGTGCGGTGAAAAGTAGCCCCCTAAAGTTTTTTGCTGTTTTCTCAGCAACCGTTTGGAACTTTAATTGAAATTTTAGTTTTATTTACTAAAACCTTTTACATCTAACTGCCGAGCAAAATGTGATTCTGCTGAAAAACGACGAAGTTATAGACTTTTTAACATGAACGCCTACCAATTTTTCAGCATTAAAAATGTTTAAGCTAAAAATGCTATTTAATTTTTGAAAACCGGTTACTACGTTACTGCCGATGACATTACAGTGACATTTTTGATAAAGAGTAATTTATTTTGTTTATAAATTATCACTTAATTATTGTTCTTTTAAAGCAATCGCTGGCTGCTCATGGGATTCATCTTCCAGCAGGATGGCGCAACAGCACACACAGTGCGCAGCGCACAAAACTGGCTACAGGCCAACTGTCCAGATTTCATCACAAAGCACCAGTGGCCTCCAAATTTGCCGAATATAAGCACAATGGACTATCGCATGTGGGGTGCAATGTTGGAGGCTTACAGCAAGCTTAAAACAAAGCCAAAAACAATTGTCCAAGTTATCTGGGGCAACCTGCCACAGGGACCAATCTGCAAGGCTGTGAAAGACTTAGCAAAGTAAACGACTGAAAGCTTGTGTTGGATCTTGGAGCTAGCGGTGGACACTTCAAACATTCACACATTGACAACGAAATTCTGGTATCTGATCATTAGTTAACTGTAAGTCAACTGGAACCCATAGCATAAGTTTCTGTTGGCACCTGTAGGCAAATGCTTTAGCAGTTTCCAGCCCATTTTACTATACTGGGCGGAAAGTCTGTTTGTCTCTGTGTCAGCCCCATCTAGTGCCTTCCTTGTTGCACGATCGCGGACCCCAACCGTGGCCTTTGAGTCGTTGGGCCTTGGGTACGTGCCTGCCACCTGCTCCCATGGGCAGCCTGAGGGCAGGGATGGGGTTGCGGGGTCTTCTTTCCTCGCTGATTCTGCCAAGTTTGTCAGTTCGCTGTTCGCTCAGCTTTGTGGCGACATCTGGTGAATAACGGCTACCCCCCATCATCCCTTCCCCCACGTCCCATTCTGAGACCTCAAAGCCAGCCATGAATTTCATAGTCTCTGCCACGTGTGCTGGCTCATGCTGGCAATTGGATCAGTGGCGCTGTCTGCATGTTACGACCATGTACCGACTTCCGCCCCTCCCAAACTCTTGCACGTAGCTTATAACAACTAGCAAAGTAACCCGCCCATGGGGCGGGTACTTTGCTATCTGTTTAATTTTCTTAACTGTCTAATGGGCCAGTTGCACAGTGGGGCATCACCATTTTAAAGAATGGCACCTTTCTGCAGCAAACCTGGTCAATTGCTGCGAATTGCTGATTGTTATCAATCAGACAACGTTATGCACAGTAATATTGTTCATTCACAGTATGTCCTCCAAGCAAAAAGTCTGCAAGAACAACTCTTTAAGTAAACGAAAAAACGCTTCGTCTGCAGCTGACTGTTACTGCCATATGCTTGCTCTAACGCTGACATCGTCACTAACTGACTGATGATCGCTGCAAAAGTGGGCGAACCATTCGAATACTTTCAAACATGATAAGTGTTGTTGATAATTACTACAGATAATCTACAATAAATTTCAGCACTTTCTACGCCTTTTGCGACTAAAAAATTTTATATGATTATTCTTTGCATATGCCAAACATCAACGCTCATCATTTATATCTTAATAATGATGTCACAGCATGATGTCATAAATGAAACTACGGTAAATGATGCACAATAGTGGCTGTACAATTTTATAATAGTTTTGCTTTTTAGCTGTCACTGTGTGCTTACTGAGAAGAACAGTCCTGGAATTTATTGATCTCCCCTCTTATTCACTTTCTTGATTACAGGGAAGCATTGAAGAGAAGCTGCTGACAAGAATTGCATGCAGCAAATCAGTGCAGAAGAAGATCACAAGGTGGCGCCAGGAACACGAAGATTGGGAGGCTTTGGCGGCGTTTGCCGTTTCCAAAACGACCGGCCGACGTTTTAAGCACAGACTACACAGAGACTCAAATTCAGCTGTTGCCAGTGGTTCCACAGAAACTGAAACAACTGTTAGTCCGAATAATTCTCGTGATGTGACAGCTGTAAATCTTTCTAACACAGTGCAGGGTGATGTTAAAATGTTGGATTCAGACTCTGTAACTTTCGTCGATGAAAACCGACAGACATCGTCGAATGATAGTAAGTCACTGAGAAATAAACTTGTACAGAATAAACCTCGACGCAGTGAGCAAGTGACAGAATGTTCCCGCATGAAGGAGCCGAGTGTTGGGTCCCCTTCGGTCTCTTGGTTTGATGCTGTTGTTAGGCAGATCAGTCTTGATGAACTTTCGGATGAAGAACTGTTTCTACCACCGCCCGACGATGAAGACGAAACTTTGGCATCCACGCAGGCAGCTGCAATTCCATCGAAGATAGCAAGCGGCTTTTTTGTTGTTAGTGATGAGGAAGATTTGGGTGATAATAACTTTTCTGCTAACAAGGCACCAGCCCAGACTACAGCGTCCTTATCTTCGGATACTGATGAGAGTGGTGATGCTGCTGCGAGTGCTAGTGAGTTACGGAATAGTGTGAAATTTTCGACAATGTTTGCCAGGTCGCTTTCACAACGCCGCTCTTATAATGCTGTTGTTAATCCTAGCGGTCGTGATAAAAAGGCGAAGAGTTCCAGTCGTCAGAATCAGCAGCAGAGAGCGAAGGAAAATAAACGATCCGGTGGCAAACGATTTTCCGACAAACCATTTATGAAGTCTCGAGGAAGTTTTCCAAACTCACGTGGCGGCCACTACCCCCAAAGCGACAAAAAGTATTCACGTGGAGATACCATGATGAGCAAAAAGTATGTAGAACTGGCTTCAGTCAGGTTTAGTTACATGGGAATTATAATAGTCTTTTTATTCCATTTGTAGTGTAGGCCTAATATTTAGATCATGTTGGTGGTGATGGCAACGTCATAGAAGTTTCCTACTGCTGTTTTTTTTACTGAATTTGCGGGTTACTGCATTACATTAACAGTGTTTCATGAATGGTCCAACAAACTTAACTCGAGCTTGACAACAATACTGCTGGTATTCAGTTCTTAATATTTTTGCGAAGTATCAAGTGCTGTTAAATTCTGACTATATAGTGATTCTTTGTACTAAAATTTGTTGATATATTGATCCGGAAATGTTAGATTTATTTCCAAAATGTATCAGGCATCCATTTTTTGAGACACATTTATGTGAATTTTGATGTAATGTGCAGTGCTAAAGGTGGTCACTACAGGAGTAAAGGCTCATTAAAAATAACTACTACAGGTGATACAGATGCTCAGTCTGGAAGTAAAAAATCAGGTACCTTTCAGTTACTATTGCCATCTTAAGCCCATGTGACAAATGTATGTTGGATAATAATGTGTGTATTGTATAAAAGAAATCTGAGCTAATGCTCATGAGACATGCGAGAGCCTATGGCAGTACCTGTTCGCTGGTCATCTTGGTCTATATCCATCAATTTCGTTGCAATTCACTCTTTTGCAACCAAAAATTGCCCAAAAAATCACTTAAAATCAATAATTTTAGGGTTCATTATCATCGATGTTGACATTCCGAAGCAGCTTGTCGCCAGTGCTTGTTATTTTAAGCAGCATGTCTGTGCCTATCTGCAACCATTTTCACACTAGACAAGACAACAGCGGATAAATAACCACTTTTTAGAAGGGCATCCCTCTTTGACACCCACGTGTGCAGGCCTCTTTGAATCTAGAGGATCCAGACTTGGACTGCTGAAATTTACATTCAATGCTGAAAATTTCATATGCAGGTTGTCTTGGTCTGTCTCCAGCTATTTCGGCACAGTTCACTCTTGAAATGCGTGTCACAGCCCAAAATCGCAAAAAATTCACTAAAACCCCTTATTTTTGGGGTTAAAGGTCATTCAAGGTCATCGATGTTGACAGTGGTTGTTATGATAAGCAGCATGTCTGTGCCTATCTGCAACCATTTTCACATCAGATGAGCCAATAGCGGTAGAATAACGTCTTATTAGGAGGGGTGCCCCTCTTTCGCCCCCTTGTTTGTCGGGACCTTTTTCACCCAGTGGCATGAAATTTTGTTGCAAAATACTAGAGACACCAAGCTGTCATATGGTGAAACCCCGAAGTCTCTATCTCAACTGGTCGTGGTACCGGGTCGTGACGGATGGACAGACGGACAGAATTACTGTAGCTAATACGCGCTATTGCTAGCCTTGCGCGTAAAAAGTTGATTACGGAATTGAACTATTTAAGGACAAAAGGTATCCGTCTTCAGCACAGAGCACTATAACAATAACTAAACATGCCCATATTTGAAATTGATTGTACACTATCTCCCAAAAAAGATCCTGACATTATCGATCGTAGCTTTAAGTAGGATTATCAGATTGTAGTAATTTTCGGCACGACTATTGCGGAGACAACTGGCCATTAAATGATTGACCTGTCAATTGCTAACCTCACCCAACAATAGTTATTCCATTTTAAAGTTACAGTCAATAATGTCGGTTTTGGGACGCAGAGTACTTTGTATGTAATTATTGTGACTGTGTGTGATAAGCTGTTGATTCTTAATTTACCAGACATTCAAATGTAATTACCTTACTTAATATTTTTTGGTAAACCAGCATACATGTATTTGATGGAGTCTGTTCATGTTTGGCTGACTTCAAAGTAGAGAATTTTGAGGACTGTTGCTGGTTGTTTTTACAGCAGACTGTATAGTGGTTATGGATCATATGGCACCCCCTCTGTTCCTGAATGGCTGTGAATTTTGCAGTAGTTATTTGCGTTTCTCAACATGTGCATGCATGTACCCAGTAAAAAATGGGGGGTAGTTTTGTTAAGGGTTAGATCAGAACTCCCCCCTATTTTTCACTTGGCAATGTGAAGGGGAGGAAAGAACATGGAGGGAAAGGGGGTGAAGCATAGGGGAGTAGGGAGAAAAGAGAAAAGGGGTTAATGGAGGGGAGGCAGGGACTTCACCTTGAAAGTGGAGGAGGGGAACTTGAGCCTGAAAATGGGGGGAAACTTGCACCCTATTTCGATTTCAGATTTGGGGGATAGAAGTCACTGTTTGCACGTGGTAGCTGTATCTGGTCGTGCAGGTGCAGGGAAGTTGCATCCATCGTGGGAGGCAAGCAGACAGCGCAAAGAGCGTGAAAAGAACGTCTTCGTCTTTCAGGGAACAAGAAAAACATTTGTCGACGATGACTGATGCTGATAAACTAAATGAGTATAAATTCAACAAATTACCACAATATTTATTAGTGCAGTCTTCCTGGGAATGATTTGTGTTTGCCGCTAGATGTTGGCTCAGCATTCTGTCAACTGCTGCCAGATTCCTCGTAATTACACTGTGTCCCAAAATTAGCGGCACCCGTTTCAAATGCACCTAATTCAGTTTGTAGTTCATGGATTTCAACGAAATATCGTACACTGCACTACCTTAACGTTACTTATTCTCACACCCATTATGACGTATGCGCTTTACCGTGTGTGCTCAGTGTAACGTGATTATGACGTCAGAGTTTGTTTACATTAAGATATGTTCAGTGCATTGTTATTGACAAAGGGAGCTAGCAGCAGCGTACCCGCTTCAGACTAAGAGCTTGCATTGAGGCCAAAGGTGGCCAATTTAAGCTCAAACTTCAAAGACATGTTCAGAATGATTGTCTCAATGACTGTTTCAAATTTTGTAAAAATCTATGACGTATTAACGATTTTACACTAACTTATCTGTAGGGGTGCCACTAATTTTGGGACACCGTGTAGTTCCCAGGAATTTGGCAGCAGTTGACAAAATGTCAACGCTTGCTAATCATCATTTATTCAAAGATGATCAAAAAATTTTATAGCCAAAAATTTTCAGCCTGAAAATCAGGGACATAATTGAAATTTTAAGTACCTATAATCTCCTCTGTTGGAAATCTGCAGCTGTCTGATGGGAAATTGCTACTTCCCGACCTGCATACTTTTTAACCTTCAAGACTGCTGCTTCGGGCTTGAGATGTTTGTCAATAATTAAGACTACATGAGTGTCTTATAATATTTGCTATGCATCAAGATTACTGAGAAAGCTATAATGTTGGTCACTCTATGAACTTAATTTTACTCTAAAAGCCGTCTAAATAAAACACATAGAGAGGAACACGGTTTATTATTAGTTAGCACACACTTGACTTCAATATGATACAAGGCACCACTACATCAAGGGTAACCAAATGTATCAATTGCTGTATATATTAATGGTAACATATCTCAGTGGCCCATACTAATAGCACAGCTGAACAAATGGACATACGATATGATAGGACAAGGCAAACTACGGTATCCAAGACACTCAGTAAATGCAGCAGTATAGTACCGACTGCTACTGATATGTTATTAGTCCGGAATGAGGCACCACAATGCATTGCAGTGGGTAACATGATCTTACAGTGCTTACTTACTTTGAATATTGGCTGCAAGTTCTACGCTGCACACTGAGGTCTGCCAGTCAACAAAAGCCCATCTAATGGAGATAATTGATCAGTGCTGGATTCAAGAATGGACAAGAGGGCAGTGAATGCCCAGGGACTATCCAGAATCAGAGACCCTTCACATATTCCCCCCCAATGAAAAGACAAAATCAAGTCATTTTGTTTAAGCTGTCTTAGTTTTGCTTATTGGGAACAAAAATATGAAAGCCCATTTACCTGCATGGATTGGATAGCTTAATATATTTTTCTGTCACTTTGTATCAGATTGAGACAGTAAGACAGGGCCTCCACTGTTCAGAGCCGCCTCATGCCTAAATCCAGCTTTGTAATAAACTGCTATTGTACTCAATAGTTAAAAAAAATCTGCACTGGCCCCCATTTCAAGTTAGTTTTGTCATTGTATGGCAGTGTGCCATGTGGTAGTTTATGCTAGCACTAATTGTAATGTGCTACAGGTTTTTATTCTTCACGACAAAATAATTTTATACACTTTCAAGTGAGACAAACAATCGTACTACTTCACCGAACAATTATGCAAGCAACAAATACTGTACCTAATGGCAACATTTTCTAGGCCAAAACAATTGTGACAATGACAGGTGCTGGAACTCTACTAAGATAAATAGTACTTACTGGAAAACTCAGTTTTTAGCCGCCCTTAAGTACGTATAACTTCCAACATTAGCCGGGTTTCAAATAAACACTGGGTCTCTAATAATCGCTGGGTCTCCAATAAAAGCCAGTCCCATATAGACGTGGGGTACCGGCGTGGCAGCCACGATATACTGGCCGGTATATAGGCCCCTATTTGTGTATTTATTATGAAATCGTAGTCCTTACAGAAGTACAGTTTAAAAAACAGAAAAACACACTAAAAACCTCTGCTTTACTGAGACTGCACAGTATGTTAAATGTGCAATAATTTTCAATAATATCAAACAATGCAAAGAAACCAGTATGCATTTACCAGGCAATATAGTTACCTAGTGATGAAAATGAAATCCATTTATGCATTACCGTTACTACAAATAACGGACCAGGTTAGCTTTTTGCTGACATTTTGACATACCAGGTATACCATACTGAGTATGTGAATGAGGTCTAAGTTGCAACCTGGAATAATCGGATACCCCCAGTAACTTACGGTCAAGAAAAGTCGAGATTTACAAATTACAGAGACCAGTCGTAAGAGCGCAATGCACTATGTGGGTGCTGTTATAGTGTTCGACAGTATTTAAAGTTGGATGCACTAGAACAGATGCAGTGTGCACGGGTCCCATGCATGGCGACAATACTGGGTGCAGTTTAATGGACATTACCATAATTTGATAGGCACGCAAGAATGAATGCTGTTGCTCATTGACAAGATTTGAAGTTTTTTTGGGAGAGGTCATAAAATTATAAGCATGGAACTTCTCTGCCGTACTTGATGGACCGTTGCATGCTAACAGCGGATGTCACTGGTCATCAACGTCTGCAATCTGCCAATCAGCGGAAGTTAGTCGGGCCGTGTTATCGACTGAACAGTTTTGGTCGTCGATGCTTTGCTGTTGCGGGCCCATTGATTTGGAATTCGCTGCCCGACAGTCTTCATGACCCAGAACTAAGTCTCGACACTTTCAAACGTCAGCTTACATACTTTTTCACGAAATATTGATGACCAAATATATTCAGCGCATTAGAGATTTTCTTGAGTATGGGTTATATCAATTTACACTTCACTTACTTACTTACTATAAGCATTACGTAATTTCCCTGACTGACGGGTACTAGAAATTTGCCACTTGTACAAGATACGAATAAGCGCCGGGTCTATTAAACGCCAGAGGGGGGGGGGTTTGTCACATGAACAAATAAACGCCAGGGGCTATTATTAGAAGCTTTACGGTAGTAACGGCAGGGCTTATGTTTTTGCCTCATTTTTTACTTTTTTATTTTTCTGTTTTCCACTTCTCATCCAAAACTGGACAGTGGACCAAGACCAAAATTGGGAAGGGGGAAGACAACACCAACCTGTAAGGAATTTACGCAAAATTTCAGTGAGATTCGTTGAGGAGTTTTGGAGGGAAGAACATTTTGCCACATTTATAATCGACGAATGAGCAGCAAAGGACCAAAACTCCCCAATCCGACTTACAGCGCTGGGCAGCCTCACATTTCTAGTTTTATTCTACTCTAGCGAAAGACAACACTCGAACAGACTTGTCTTCATGCCAAGACAATAGTTTCGAGTCCACAAATCTGTAATTCGTATGGGTATTAGTTGGAAATGAAACTTCGACTGCATACTGCAAACACAATTTTTTTCCAGTAAAAAAAGATTACCGGTGTATCAAAAAGTTGTCTTGCTGTTACAAAAAAAATGATAAATAAAGTTTAGCAACAATATTGTCCGTAGATTAAGCATAGTATCTACAAAATAACTGGTGCAAGTGACAGCAGTGAAAAATGAAAGAAATACAAAAAGGCAACTCTCAGCTAACAAGCAATTACAATAAATTACAGCATGGGAAAATATCTATAGACTTTTGTACACATAATTGCTGATCTCCAGACCACAATAGCAGATTCATTAATTACATATTGCACCACAAAACTGACACAAATATGGAGCTATGAAAATACACGAAAAATTCGCTCAGCAAGAAATAACTTGTGCAAATAACAAATCAGTTGAGTGCAATAATCAAATGTACACAAAAAGCAAACAACACTCCAGCATCACTTATCCAGGGTTCCTGCAGGTTTTTTTGTAGCAAAATTCCCTGACTTTTTCCGGACTTTTCCAATCACGGAATGACAATTTCCCTGACCTTATCGAAGCAATAACCCTATCGCACATGTCAGAAATGGTACACTATATCATAAGGTAATGAAACCGTATTAATGGAGCAATATGCAAATGACAAAAGCCCTGGTCGGTGGGTTTGCTTCCCTGAAGCCGAAACACTTCTAGCTTTCGAACGTTTAATGGAAGCTGCAAATTTGCCTGCTTTTTAATATTTGGAGACACAAAAAAATTACAGATATCTGCAGTATGCATGATCCAAGATCATTTTTGCTGACTTTCCCTGACAAGACAAATTTACTGACTTTTTCTAGTTTTCCTTGATCTATAGGAACCCTGCCACTAGATGCCAATACAGACAGTACAATATTGCATCAGTTTGGTTTATAATCTAAGATGTAATATGATCTAATATAATCTGCTACATCGCTATTACAGCAAAACACCTGTGTTGCTCTTAGAAACCTGTAATTGGTGTAATTACAGAAACTGGCATAATTGTCCAGTTTTTTGGAGTTAGTCTGGGTTCAAAAAGTGAGGTTTTCAAATGAAATTGTTGTTGAAAGAGCTTTTGCTGTAAATATGGCTCATCTGTGCAACGGTTACTAATAGCCGTCAATAAAAATAGCATCTTTTATCTGCCTGGTTTTTCCACATGTTCAGTGCCCGTGTAAGTTCATAAAGTGGTGACGAGACCTTAAATCAACAAAACTATGGATTACTGGTTGAAACAAATCCATAACGTGGGTGCAACTACATTGCCCTGTGCACTTACTGGTGCTACAAAAATATGTACAGTAACTATAGTTACCATATGCATTACAAGTTTCACACAAAGTAAATATACACAAAATAATAAGACAGCAATAGTATCACTTTGCATAACGGAATGTTGTACACAGATACACTGCTGAAGAAGGTCCAAGTTATTCCAATACAAAAGTGATTAATGTATAGTATGTTACTCAGTGTAATGAATTAGTATCAGAAAAGCAATGTTGCTATATCTCTCATGTACTCCGAACAGCTTCAGATAGTCAACATCCTGGAAAATATCCATCTGCTAATTTTCAGGCCGAGGTATCCGTTAAAACTACCATCACTGACAATATCGAAAAGGTTATTATTATCATTTCCACGCCTGAACAATAAACACACTGTTGCTGTTTTTTTGGAGACTTTAACATGCAATTTTGCAGATTTTCTGGACCCAAAAAATCCAAAAGTCTAATTTCATGAGTTTCCAAGTCCCTCTGGAATGTTGCAAATTAGTGACAATTCGATATATCAAAAATATCGATATATCGTTTTCGATATCGATATACTGTATCGTCCGAAAAAATATTGAATTTTTCGATATATCGCAATATCTTTTATATCACGATATTTTCAATATATCACAATATTTTACTCCAGAAGTTTATATTTTTATTAATGGATTACCAAAATAACGAGAATAAATGGAGAAAATGACAAACTAACCGAAGCAAACTAACCATAGTATCATAATTTAACGACACTTACAATAGTCTATAGTTAATTTTTAAGCTCACTGACACACTTTAGTATCTACGTAAAACAAACTGCCTTGCTGAATATTCACGTTTTGTTCTTGTGCTTGTATAAGTTTTACATATTTATCATTTTTAAAATATCGATATTACGATATTTTCAAAATATCGATATCGATATCATATCGAAATTGAAATCCTGATATCGAATCATCACTATTGCAAATGTAGGCTTGTCACAAATAGATGCAAGGCTTGTTTGCAGTGATAACCTGTGGCAATACCTTAAACACATCTAGCTTCATAAAGCTACTTTTGTTACAAACTGTAAGCAATATACTGAAACGGCTGACAGAAAATGTTCACAAACTTGCCACCAACACAGAATTGTGTCAACACTGAACAAGTAACTAATTACTCAACCTATGGAATGGCTGTATCTGGAACAGAAAGTCACATGCAGCAAAAAGGTAAATAAAATTGGTGAACGTGTCCGTGTACCAGATTTTAGGCATAACTCTGACAAGTTCGGCATTTAGCCACATCAGGTAAAAACCCAGCTACGGTGGAATTTTGAAAGAATTTCCAGACTTGGCACGTAACGAAACTAATCTTGGTTCGTCATGATTTGACAAGTGCACTCATCTGCAGTGGACTTAACTACGGCAGTTATGATGCATGACTACTCCTTGGCACAAGTTTATTATTATCTTGTGCTATGACGTAGAAAAGCCAATGATTACATAAGTGTGGTAATTCTCTCCCAAATATGCCCTGGCAGGACAGGAAAACAAAAATACGACCAAATCCGACTCGAATTGTGAAACTGAAATCCCACAGATTCCTACTGACAACAGACGTAAGTCGTCGTCCGTCGCCATCGTAAATGCATGATTGCATGTCCATCGAGTAAATGTAGAATGTCGTCAGAGTTTAGAGTAGCACAAATGTAAACAGAGTAGTCTCACGACGATTCTTTGGACTTCCGAGCAGCGATGATGTTCTGGCGCAGGCTGGCAAGGTCCGTCTCCTTCTTGAGGAACGGGTGATCCAGGAGCTCGTTGGCACTGGCTCGCCTCTCCACGTCCACCTCCAGGCAGCGGTCCAGGAAACTGGTCAGATCTGCCGAGAGCTTGGACGCATCCTTAAGCTGTGGCTTGCCATTGGTTGCGATGAGGAACAGCGCTCGGACGGGCGTCTCGTTCAAGTACGGTGGCTCTCCCTCGATCATCTCGATCACCATGATGCCAAGGCTCCAAACGTCCACCTTGTTGCCGTAGCTCTTTCTACAAATAGCCACTGAGTCTGAGTGAGTAGAGGTTTGATATCCCACTTGGTTGGTCGCTTGGCGTAATGGTTAATGTGCTTCGTCTAATCAACGAAGTTACTCTACGACAGGCCCGGTTAGTATTGTGATGGGTGACTGTCTACGGGCAGGTAAACCATCTAGGTACAAAGCCAGCCAGCTAGGTTGACTCAGCCTTCTACCCTCCATGGGATGGAAAAATGAGTATCAGCTTTCGGGCTGAGTAGTAATAAATGGCGATGGTTAGTACAGTACTAGTAGCTGCCTACAGGCGGATCTGAGGTTCCGATCGGTCGGTCTGGTCCAAAGATCGGCAGCCGCATGGCACTCGTGCTGCTTTGACCAAATGAACCAGGTGAACTCTCGCAGTGGCAGTTCACTGATACGATGACAGCACTATAAACATTGTCTTGGCTATCACTATTACTACTACTATAACACTTAATAGGTCATTTCAAAACTTTCCAGGCAAAATGCACACATAAACACATGACGGTAATAATGAAAAGCAAAATTTAACCTGCACAAAACACAAGATATTGATCCTAAGCTAGCAGTCCATTATAAGCCCGCATATGTAACACTAATGGCAGTTCCAATAATCGTCCCTCTTACCCTCTAGACATTAAAAGCGACTGACCAACGCAACACACAGTGACAGTTTGAGCTCTAGAAAAAGAATCACGGATGTCTTTGAATAAACTTACTGTCCGCTGCAATGACACCTGATGGACAGTCATTCCGAAGAAGGCAGCAGCGGTTGTCGAAATGTCAACAAATTTTCAACTAAAGGTTGTTTTCTGATGAATTCATGTAATTTATAAAGAATCACGGATGTCTCGCCCCTAGCTTGGATGCTTTGCTCCCACGATGTGTCGCCAGTAAAATTGCAGCCAGTGGCGAAGATAACAGATGCAAAAGATGACAAACAAAGATGATGCAAAAGATGGATGGTACAAATGGACGGACAAAGAATACAATGTCATAAGGGAAAAAAAACATCCAGGCTAGTAGTGAAACGTCAAAGGGATGAAATGTCCTGGTAACTGTAAAAATGTCAAGTGGTTTAATTCCCAATATAAAGTGCAAAGCAGCTTCTTACTGAAATTTTTTCCTAAATCCTATAACTAAATTTAAACACTTCTTAAGCAGTTCTGTAAGCACTTTTAGCACCATTATCGTTTTTACATGCAACAGCAGATACTGCTGTAGCGCGTCTTAGCCTGTACAATTCTGTCTGTCTGTCACACGGGTGAATCAGTCAAAAACGGTGCAAGCTGGGATCACCAAATCTTAGCCATCGGAAGACTCTAGTTTCAGGATCCGTAAAGCTTTTCCGTAAATTCAAAAGGAGTCGCACC
>Ga0056128_1006604_pt1 | contig 14644 bp, 9 predicted proteins | sample WorMetLIZISLAND2_FD_71113 | JGI IMG/M metagenome (GOLD analysis project Ga0056128, IMG submission 71113) | Marine gutless worms symbiont microbial communities from Max Planck institute for Marine Microbiology, Germany - Olavius geniculatus... ...
ACACATTTTAAAAAATTAACAACAGAAACAACGTGCTTGTTGTCTCAGTTATTGTCTAAAAATCATATCTCTACAGTTTTCACATCAAATTTCCAATGTGTCCGCCTTGCTGCTGGACGACGCATCGAAAGCGGCGACGCCACTGACCAATGGCGCGATCAACCAAGCGCTGCGGCACTTTGCCCCACTCAGCGACAATGGTTTATTTTAGCTAATTGACTGTCGTGAATCGTCAACATTGATAGGCTCTCTGTTGAAGGGCATCTCGAACAGCATAATCAACTGAATTTAAGTCTGAGTTGTTTGGGGCCACATGCCAGGCTCGATCAACGTTGATCGCGCAACCGGTCAGTGGCGTTGCAGGCTTGAGTGTGTCATCTGATATTTCACGAGGTAGTGTAGCGACACATTTGAGGTGTGGTGGGATCTGTAGTGACAGTTTCATTACAAATTGTGTCCTGATTCTGATAGTGAAAGAATTTTGAAAATCGGTTAATATTTGGTGAAGTTATGAGGTATACAAAAAACTGTGCCATTTTTGGCCCACCCTGTGGGCTATAGCATCGCACAGCGTGCCTGCAAACGACCAAGTTGAGTTAACCTGCACTGGTGACTGGTTAAAACACTGACTAATCTGTTGTAATAATTCTAATATTAATGTTTGGCTATATGTGTATATTGTTTTACTTTGTCTATTGCATTCATCCTTTTTTTTCTTTTTTTGCTTTTTCTTTTTATACAGCTTGTTTTCAAGTTTTTTTTCTTTTTATAACGTTCGTATGTTTGTGGTGCTGCACATAACGTTTAGTCTACTAAGAAGTCCATAGGTACACATATACACATATAGATCAGAGTCTATAGTAATGAACTGTTAGCAACTAAGAATCCGTTTTGCATTGCGCTGTCTAACTTAGTTTAGACGAGCAATATGCCGAGTTCTGCTGGTGTAGTACATACATGTACGAATGACATTAGGCGAAGTTGCTTTTGCAGCGCATGCGAGTGATTCCGTCTATTTCTACGCCTTTTTCCGTAGCGTGGTCATCTGTGTCATCTGTCACATTTGTACACCCTGTTTACATTGTTCAGCTGATTTATGTGCCATATCACAGGCAGCCTACATTTGTGGAGTCCGATGACACATTGGGGTCGCTGGCCTTCAGGAAGAAGGGAAATTTGGGGCAAATTGTGGCCAAACCTCTCTTAAGTAGGCCTAGCAGTAGTTTGCATTACCTAGGCCACTTTTAAAACCCTCTATGGATTGACTGAAGCCGCCAGTTCGATGCTGCCACCTGGCAAATACGAACAAAGTAATTCCGCCTGTTACCGGATTACTTCGGTGTCTGTTGCTGCTGTGTCAGGCGGCGGTGATGCTGCTGAAGAACGGAGAGATGGTGACCACGGTGTGGGCGGAGAGCGTTCCGTCGTGGGCGACGTCGTCTAACGTGGCCGTGCTGCATCTGTCCAGACAGGATGAGGTCTGGCTATCGCTGCTCAGCCGTGCGCCCTACCTTCACGGCTACATGTACACCACGTTCTCCGGCTTTCACGTCTTCGACGACTGACGTCCACGCTCCACGCGCCTCGATCTGTTGCCGACTTGTCGCGTAGACCTGCAACATGCACAAAGGTTGTGCAGCGCATCTACAACACAGTGTAGAACAAGTTCGTAGAAAATCGAAGGCCTACAACAAGTTGAAGTTGTGGAGTTTTGACCCGATTTCGTGTAAGCTAAACTCCACTTGCCTCGATCAGTTTTAGCTGATTGTTTGCACAACATGGTGTACAACAAACTGAAAACAAAAATTGGCGTAATGCAGTTTGGTCTGAGCTCCACTGTTTCGACTTGTTGTAGATTTGTGGCACAATCGGTTGTACAACAAGTCCGTAGCAGCTTGAACGAAACGCTGCTGTAAGTCAAACCACTGGTCTGTCAACCTTGTCGACTAGCGACAGTTGCTACTCGTGACTACTAAATGTTGTGATGTTTATGTCTGTGAATTAATCTACAGTTGGAACACTTTAATCGACAATAAAAGTTATCAAATTACAGGCGTTTTAAAGTTATTGTCGACGTTTTGGCAACCGCTGTTGTCTTTTACGAAACGATGACTGCAGTTAACTGGTAGATGTTGCTACGGCGAACAAATTGTCATAAATGTGAGAAAGTTGTCTTGTCTTGAGTTTTGACTTTAGTTGTTTTTGTTATATTTCATATTTTTTACATAATGTGTTTTGCCATTAATCTTTTTCGCCGCGGAACGGTAATCATCGTTCCTAAAAAGGCAACAATAACTTTAAAACTTGTGCTGAATTTTTATTGCTTATCAGTTGACATAATTTTTCGTTTCGGCGTTTTCTGTTGTTCGTGCGTTAGTTACAACTGAATAATAAATCTGGACTATATCATAACGTTGAATGTGCGGCGCCGCAATGTGAAGAAATCGTAACAACGTGATACCACTTAAGCGCTGCAAGATTCGCGAAGCTGATCTAGGATACATACTGTATGCTATGATTAATGGCGAGCTGAACATGTTTAACTAGCGCGCATCTGTTGTAAACTTTTGTCGTATTTTGGAAAGTCCGATGCTGTGTTTTCGTTAACAGATTTTTCGTCAAGGGGCGTACAGCTGAGTCTGAACTGAACTGACCTGGTTTAGTTTTTGACGAACTGACCAATGGGCAAGCAGTAATGCATTGCAGTAGGCACCGTCTAACGGCGTTGGTGGCCTGCGTGACTATATCCATGTACGCGTCAGCCAATGACCATTGAGGTTGTTGGTAAGTTCGTCAAAAACTAAACCGTGTCAGTTCAGTTCAGTTACGTCGATTTGTACTCGCCTTTAAGTGTCCACCAGATGCTTGCAATTTTAACGCCGTTATGCGGGTCACAGTCGCTTGCGATATTGCTGTATTTCTATCAGTATGTAATCATGTCCACGAATAGCAGAGAACGCAGTATGTCCTATTGTCTTTACCGTGAATCTACGTGACCAAGCTTTGCGCAGAGCATTGCACTAGCTATCAACAGCATGTCTGTCCGTCTGTCTGTCTGTCTGTGGCGCGCCAACATTGAGCCAAAACGACGGAAGCCGGGATCACGATATTTTCGCCAAAGAGCTTAGGATTACAAAAATTCGAAAGACTTGAAAGAACTGCTACTTCTTCAGTAAGTTACTAAGGACTTTAAAAAACCACGCAGGCCAACAGTGTATATAGACTGGCTAGAAAAATTTATTATGGACATAAACAAATAATTACGCCGATACAGCGCTGAGCTTGTATCGTTATGACGTATAGGCGTTGCCTGCAGGCTGCATAGTGCAGCATTAGCCTCTGCGCCACACCGAAGATCAATTAATAGACTCAGCACCGATCCACACCCCATACGGTGGCGACCAGTTTGCTGCAACACTCTTCCGCACAGATACTTCACATTTACTAACGACAGTGCACACGCAGCGCTGAAAGTTACGGGGAAAGAGAACGTAAATATTCTTTTTTTCTCATAAATTTCACGATTATGAAAAATACGGATCTACACTAAGCTCTGCGGCTGCCAAAACTAAGTGATTAAGTCCAAGTGCTGTCAGTACGATAGCCTCTTTACCGAACTTAACTCGGAGACATAGTGGGGATTTTTTTACCTTCGCAGATACACGACCTTTAATAATGCATCGATCCCCTCCCCAATACAGTATACTGCAACATACTATGCTGGAGTTCGGTGGCGAACTGTACGTTACTCGTCACGTGTGAACAGTGCTTTAGGCCAGTCGCTATACGTAATGCTTAGCAACGAGCGGCCGACAGGAACTAGGCTAGCCCAGCGCTGCAGTTGTGTTGACACCGTTGCTATGACGATCGCTGCTGAAGCCCATCCTTCAGTCAGTAGGCAACGACACGTCGGTCAGTGAGCACGGAACCTTACGCGAACAACTTTCTCAATCATGTCTAAGTCGTCGACACCGACTAACGTGGTAGGCCTACACGTCGTTTTATGTTAGAGTCCTCCTGTTGTTAATCATTGTAAACAAAGCAACAACGATGGTTTGCATTGCACCCTATAGTAAACTGTGCTGTTAACGCACCCTCATTTGTTTTTTAACTCGTGCTGTTTAATTGCAGAATTTCATTTCCACAGTAGATCATTGGATAAACCAAGAAATACACTGTGTCTCAAAAAAACATTCCGAACATTTTTGACTGTAGCTTGAACAAAAATTATCAGATTTCAATAATTTTGGTAAGAATGTTTCTGAGACAACTGGTTATCAAATAACAGTTTAGTTTTTTACCTCATCAATTGTCTGTTTCTGCACTACTTGGAAAATCCAGAACCAACGAAATATTAGGCCTACATTTTTATCCAATGTTGTATCATTTCTTCTAAAGAATGCACAAAAACACATTTTGTTCACATTTTTGACACATTGACTGATATTTCATCTAATTGTTTTTTTTCAACTACCTGCAGTGAAAGTGCTCCAAATATTAGCACATTGTGCAAACACAGGCACGGAGATGATTTCTTCATGCAGTGACAGCAGTGTCGATGATGTTCTGCTCCAGATTAATCCAGACTTCGCCAGTTGCTTCTTGAATTTATAAACATTCTTTAACGCTATCTGGTAGACACACTGCTGCATGACAGTCACACCTCGTTGTTTGGTAGCACAGATGTGGATAGATAAAATTTATCAACGTTTTTCATTCATTTCAACACGTATTTTGCTTGGTCAGATTTCCCCAGGTAGTGCAGAAACAGACATTAGATGAGGTGGGAACTTAAACAATTATTTAATAGTTAGATGCGTTATAACTATGTTTGCCAAAAAATAATAAAATCTGTTGATTTTTTTCAAGCTACGATCGATAATATTGGGGATGTTTTTTCACGTTTTTGTATATTTTAAGTTAACGCATATTTCGTTTAGTCTGCTTTTCCGAGGTAGTGCAAAAGTAGGCATTGGGTGAAATTGGAAAGTGAATGGTCATTTGATGGCAAGTTGTGTCAGGAATATTCACACTAAAATTATTAGAATCGGATCATTTTTCTTCAAGTTACAATCGAAAATGTCGGAGATGTTTTTGAGACACAGTGTACATCGTGGGCTTTCTTCGTACCCCGGCATTGCAAAATCGTTCATATTATAAAAGGTGATGTTCATTGTGTTGTCGACGGTGAGGTGAAAATAATGTGACTGAAACTGTGTACATAGGACGAAGAGGGGGAGGGAGGCGAGGCGGGAGAAACCGCGACAAATCTTACGTACACCGAAGAAGAACTAGCAGGTGCGTGGTAGTACCGTAATAGTGAAGTCACTCTACAGGAAACGTTGTTTGCAACGTTCATATATATACACAGTCGGCGAGAACTTATGTCCGGATATCCGCGATGCCATAGCCGATGAGTTTAGCAATCAAAGCGCCGCTCCTTTCTCTTTCCTGTAAGAAAATGTCTTCTCTTCTTGGAGTAACATTGTAACTTCGTATTTTACTCCCATGCTGTCTCGGTATAATGATAATAATAATGATGATCTCACAGCTAAGCAGGCCAGCAATAAAATACAATTACAACGAAATACAGTAAAATGGCTACGCCTACATAAAATCATTGGGATACTTCGTGGCATAAAATTTACAGAAAAGATAAGCTTTCGGTCTCCACTTAAATGTAGGCTATCAGTGTTACTGACCGTGCGCACGTGCAGTGGCAGATCGTTCCACGCTTTGGGGGCCGCCACGCTGAAGGCGCGCTCTCCAAACTTCAGCCAGATTCTTGGCACTTGCAGATCCGACCTCGTGGCTGATCGCAAGACGATGGAACTTCCTCATTGTAGACATTATTGACGCGCTACAGCTATGTTGTATGCGTCTTTGGCACGGTTGTCGTCCGTCCGACCCTTCGTCTGTCGGTAACGGATGTACTGTGGCTAAACGGTTTGAGAAAGGGCCTAGGTTGCTATTAATCACTAATAGGAAGTCGCATCATTGACTTTCAAATGACATAAAAATCATTGACCTTCAATGACCTTGAAGGTCAGTACTGCAACAGGAACTGTATAGGCTGTAACGCGTCTTCCCGAGCAACAGCTGGGCTTTCTTGTTTGCAAATCACATGTATACTGTTGCGTAGAGTACAAGACGCTGTTCAGCAAGTTTGATCGTGATGGTAATGACAGCATCGACCCGTCAGAACTGGGCGATGCTTTGCGATTCCTCGGCTGCAACCCGCTCGACAGCGAGATCGATGCTATGGTCGCTGAGGCTGACGGCAAATGTGAGACATTTGCACCGCCGCTCTTGATTTTTCTTCGGTTTAAATCATTTTACAGCAATTTAGTACTGTACTCCAGCCTAAGCTTCATGCAGTATAGCGCCGACTTAATCTTGCGAACTACATTGAGCAAGACTGCCTATCTTGAATCGTCTATACGCTTCTATTTAGGCTATATTATTGTGTAGTAAGCCTACTACTGCGTTATAAGCGTGTACGTTAAGTTGCGCGATACTTGAAGTTGGCTAGTTTTCGGAGTAATATATAAATTTACGAAGTTGCACTAAGCTTCAATAGTAAATGTACTTTCTTTGCTTTCATTGTGATGGCACGTTACTGTTTCGTGTTTCTCGGCGACAGCGAACGACAACGGAAAGCTGGAGTTTTTGGAATTCTGTGAAATTATTGCCAAGAACAGGAAAACGTTGGAACAAGAAGAGGAGGAGCTGAGATCCGCTTTCCGACTGTTCGACAAGAATGGAGACGGCTTCATCGACAAGGAAGAACTGAAGAAGGTAATCTGATATTTGATGATATTTAAAACTATGCTTCATATCAGTGTAGTATACAATCACATTGGCTGGTTTGGCTGGAACATCCGACAGAAAGCCGTTCACTCCACATATCTTTCGTCACATAGGCTTTGTGATACGTTTAATGAAGACATCAGTAAACTTGTACGTAGACTGGAGTATCCAGTACATTTAATCGTAATCATATTCGTCAATCGTCAATCACCGATTATCAATACAATTTTTTCGATTTTATTTTTCGTCCATAGATATCGGTATGTTTTCCGCAAGAACACGAACGTTTATCTCCGTCACAGATCTTCTGTGGTCTTCCGCATTTTTTTCAACTCAACTTCTAGACCATAGACCCTAGCAACAAAGTCGCAGAAACTAGAAAAATGTCGCTATACACGGCATTGCACAGCACCAATTATGACCTTTGACCTTTGACTTTTTAAAACTGAAAATAGGCACCAGTTATTTCTGCCCTGGGAAACGTTTACGCCGATTTCCGTTTTTCGACGACGTTTGTTTTCAAGTTATGAGCACATATGCTGTACGGGACAGACGAACAGACACAATGGCAAAAACCGTAATGCGGCCTCTGAGGGGTGTCTACGCCATATAAACATTGAATCAAATGCTCCAAAAAAATAGAGGAAAATTTTTTGGAGCAAATTAGGGGGAGTTGAATATTATAATTTTACATTTTTCTTATAGGCCTATTTATGATATCTTGTAAGCAGAAGTGTTCTGTGACGCTTTGAATGCACCAAATTCGTTTTTTAGCCGGGGCTCAGTTCCGGATCCCGCTGGGGAGCTCATGACGCTCCCCCAGACCTCTTAGTCGGCTGGGAGGGGGATACCTTTTCCCCAATCTTTACCCTTTCAACGCACTGATGTGTTATTATGCTGCTGATGGTGGTGCTGCTGCAGACAATCCAGAGTACGGGGATGTGGGAAGCGATGACAGAGGAAGAACTGGAACAGATGCTGAATGATGCCGACACCAACAAGAATGGCACTGTCGAGTACAACGGTAAAGTCGATCCGTTCTGATAATTAATAACTGCAGACTTAATAACAATTATTTATCTGATTAACACTTTGTTGTAAGTTTATTATTTTCATTACTTTGATCCACTTATGCGGTCTGCGGTATTTCTGGCATACATAGTTAGCCATAGGCCTACTTAAAAACCACATAGATACGTCGAATGCATTAATGTTCTTCCATATCAGTTTCACTATCAGTGCTGCTGGCAAAAAATATTGAGACATCATATTAATTTTTCGTCAGTATATATTTCGTTGGATCTTGGTAGTGTGACGTTTTGAACTGAAGACGATGGCATAATTAGAAAGTTTTTTTATAGTGTCCCTTACTTAAGTCAAACTGGTGGCCAGCAGCGTTTTTGCAATTTTAGACAATTTGATGCTAATTTGCCATGAACTTGTGGTGGCCCGGAACATCGCGCACTGTTGTGCAGCCTTTAACTGTACATTATAGGCCTAACAGAGAACAGAACCACCGCGTTGCAGTTTTCATACACAGCACTGCCCCGCAGATTAAACAGCGACTGGTTTTTAATACGTCAACGGTAGGGTACAAATCGCGCGATGGCGAATGCAGTATAAAGAAAATCCTAAGTTTTTTTAAAAATTTTGTCACAGCATGCTATTTTATTGCACATACACATCGCATTAGTGTATCAATATATTTCGTTTGGTATTTTGCTTGTTTCAGAATTGGTTCAAGCGATTCTCGCAATTGAGCGCTGACGATTCGTCGCCGAAACTTCACTGATCATCTGACGATGAAACTATTTGACGTCGAATTAATTTAAAATTAGACAAAATTTAACATTTATCCTGCTAAAACGGCAATATCCATTTACATTTTAAACATAAGCGTTGTCTGCAAATTGTGACCTGTTCACCTGGGTACGCAATTTTATCACTGTTACCGATATCTGCAAGTACCAATAAGATTAAAGCGCCGCTTGTGATCATGTATTTTGACAATAACTGATAATTATTCAGTTCATCTTTAATAAAAATGGACAGAATATTCAAACAGTTATTTGTAGAAAGTGACGTGGTTGACATAAATGACGTTGCTTTGTTTGTTTTCATGGTTATGCTTATGTTCATTGTTTCGCTGTCCTGTCATAACAAAACGAAAGCTTCAGTAATAGGGTGTTTACACGATCCAGCAAACGTCCAGCAATTAGCACGTGTATTTTGAATACATTTGCTGGAAGTTTGCTGGACGTTTGCTGGATCGTGTAAACACCATATAACTCGTATTCTTGTTCCGCGTAGCCTATTTCTGGCCTAGCGGCAACAACTGTTATTGCCGTATTATTGTTTCTACGCCGGACGCGAGAATGTTTTGTTTTCGCTACGAGTAGGAAGTATAATCATAATCATTAGCTTCGGCAGTAAAGCACCTGGCATGTAGAATACTCAGAGATAAGTTGAGGCACAAGACAGAAAGAGGACGCATCGTAGAAACAGGAATGCGTTGGAATAAACAGACGCAGCGGAAGAGATTAAGCCCAGACCCCATCTCTTCGATCTTTTGTGAATTTGCTGTACAACTAACAGTACGGCAAATTTACCACAAGTCGTACGACGCAAGTCCTCGTCAGATCGGAAGCTATACAAACAAGATAGCCCAGCTGTCGCTAGAAAGCGCGCTACGGTCTATACAGTTCCTGTTGCAGTACTGACCTTCAAGGTTATCCAAGGTCGATGATTATTAATCTCATTTGACAGGGCATATGACACTTTTTATTAGTGATTAATAGTAATCGTAACTTTATCTTTCGTCGTTTCCGAGATATGGCGAGTTTTTCGTTGAAAATTGCACATTTTTCCTACCCCCTCCATTCAACCCCGAATTTGAAGATGTTCCCCTTGCACTAGATCGCTGAAATTTAGCTTGCCTAGGTTTATGACACAGGGCTTATTACTGGTATAAAAAGTTTTCTTTATGACCTACCGTTTAGCCACAATACATCTGTTACAGATGACGACGACGGAAGGACAGACGGACAAACGACAACCGTACCATAATATGGACCGTTACTTAAGAACGGTCGGCTAAAAATCCACAGCAGCCCAACATGTCAAGATGTTGTACGGCTTGTCGCACGACTTGTTGTCCAGCAAATCCACAACGAATCGAAACAGTGGAGTTTGGGGCTTACCCATGACGTCAGTAAACAGCTGGTTCAGCGTCAGCAGCCGAGATGACCTCTCGGCTGTTTTTCGCCGCCGCTCAGTTGGCTTGGTCGTATCCTCCTCACACCGACCTCGGTCCAGCCCAGTGCGTGTTTTATACCGGTTCAGTAACAGGTGTCTGCCCCTGGCAGCGATGCGTCATGCTAACAACAAGCACGTGTTCTCGATGACATACTGGTAGGTAGCTAGTCTCGCTCGTGCAGTGAACACACCTGTGCGTGCTCTTCGCTTTTTTCCGCGCTGATTCGCCGCAGGTTGCTCATCCCGCCCGTTTCAGTAGCTGTCACTGTTCGTTTGCGATTTTACGTTCATGCATCTATGTACCTGTGCGCTACAGTGTGCAGTGCAGCAATAAAAAGCCCCCAACCCTTCCATCCTTTCCCCACACTACACATTTATCATTATTTTCGGCACAGTTCAATGACACATTTTTGCAAAATTTTCAGAGATTATTTTCAAGACAATTTGCCGTTTTGACGAGGAATTTTATCATTTCAGCTTTCGTGGTTCAGAAGCAGCACAATTTTGAATATAACAGACAATTTTGTTCAACTGCGCATACAAATAAGTCAAACTTCAAGCGTATTTTTAATATCAAACAACGTATACAATGCAGATCAAGACGCTGGTGCTGTTGCATGCCAACTTCATCTTATCGCAAGTAACAACTGACTAGAAATATGCACTGCGTCATTAGGTCACGCAGTTAACCGTTTCAACTTAGGCACGCACCCATAATACAATCACAATTCACAAAACGTGCGGAATCGATTTTTTCGATTTCTCGTTTTACACAGAGCTGTATATTAATCTTCTATACAAATCAGAGCATGTTTGGTTATAATGCAGGTGCTTCAAAGGATAACACCAACAGAGCAACAATCGGCAAGAGATGGAGGGGAGTACACGCGTTGCTAGTGGCAACCGCTGCAGCAGCTAGCACGGATATTTATTGTCGCGAAATTCCTGCCAGACGTCGTAGTTGATGACTTCGTCGTACGAAGGCACGTCCTCGACGAACTCGAAGAATTCCTCCCACAGCTGATCAGGCTCCACCTAGTCACACAAAACACACGATACTTTCGTTCGTTAAACCACTCTTGTCACACGTTGTGTGTCTATTGAATCGCAGTAACAGCAGCAGCAACAGCAACGACTAAATTCAGCTAAATGCTGACGCTCTGTAAAACCAGCTTTGGCTCACAGGCAAATCGCTAGATTTTTACGCGCGAAAGCAGCCACTGCTTTCAGCGCGTCTTAGCCATCGCAATTCTGTCTGTCCGTCTGTCTGTTACACGGGTGGATCAGTCAAAAACGGTGCAAGCTAGGATCACCAAATCTTTAACAGCTGCTGCTTGGAAGACTATAGTTTCAGGAATCGTAGAGCTTTTCCATAAATTCGAAACGAGTCACCCCGAACGAAAGCGCTAAATGAGAAGGGGTGGGCAAAATTTGCGATTTTTGGCCAATAAGTCGCTGTATCTCAGTAACGGTGCGAGATAGGGCCTAGATTACTATTAATCACTAATATGAAGTTGTACACTGGTTCTCGATTGGCGCCGAATTCAATGACTTTCGATGACCTTGAACGTTAAAACAAAAGGTTTTGTGGATTTTTTGGCGATTTCGGGCTGCGACACAAGTCTGTATCATTCACAAGGTGGCGCCACGGAACTATCGTTATGCGATTCAGATAGAGAATTTAATTTTTGTATATTAACTTAGCGTGAACACCCCAATTTTCAGCTAAACTACTAAACTGAAACTGCTATAGGCTTTCGCGCGTCTCGTGAGCATTAGCTAAAATTTCTTGTTAGATCAGTGTTTAGATTTCCAGTATTCATTGATAAAAGATTTAGATTTGTCACATTGAATGTAAATTATTGTTAGATTGTTTCACGCAAACTTTCTATAAACATATTTTCATATAAACGAGAAAGCTGTCGTTTGTAAAAAAAAGAATCCCAGTTGTCGCTAGGATAGCCGACCGTACTGGTTGCCAGTGATTTTCAAGGTTATCCAAGGTCAATGATTTGTATGTCATTTGAAAACCAATATGCCATTTCCTATTAGTGCTTAATAGTAGGCCTACGAGACAAGACATTCGTACTCGTAATCTTGGCCGTATCTCTCACCGTTTCCTAGATATGGCTAGTTTTCTTTTTAAAATCGCACATTTTTCTACCCTTTAAAATCAATCCCAAATAGAAAATGTTTCCCTTGCACTAGATTGCTGAAATTTTGCATGGTTCAGTTTAACACACAGTTTTAATTATTCGTGTAAAAAGTTTTCCCCAAGACCTACAGCTTAGCCACAATACATCCATTACAGACAAACGGACCGACGGACGGACAGACGGACGACAACTCTTACCAATAGCTCGACCTTTACTTAAGTACGGTCGGCTAAAAACTGAATTTTCTGGACGTAGAAACTTTCGGAATAATGCTTGCAGAACAAATACAGTGACTGCAGAAAACAGTTTGCCCGAGTGCAGCGAATCATTAGGATATCGCTGCTGTCGAGTCTGGGTGGGCTGACTGTTCGTAGGCCTACGTCGACCTACATGTACCTCGAAGAACTTTGAGTGCTTGGCGATGATGCGCAGAATCTCGAAGCCGTCGACAAGACATTCGTACTCGTTCAGCTCGACCACCAACCACTCCTCGTTGTTATTGAGAATCGGCTTTTGACGGTGGTAGTCCAGGATCAGGTCGGGCGTCGTCGGGAACTCCAGCGGACGGCTAACGTCCGTCTAAATAAACATTACAATAAATTCATTAAATAACGATGACGGTGGTGATGGTAACAATGAATAACGTGTTTAATTTGCATGCCGTTGTGTTTTTATCGTTTTAATTTGTTTACAATGACTTTACGAGTAATGTCATTTTCTTCCTTTTTATACTTTACACTTTATTCCAGAATTAACAAGTCCATCGCTGAAGTCACTAAGCAACGTGGTGTCGACGTTTACGCCCACAGTTCCGATGTGACAGCGTGAAGCGACCTTAGGACAAGTCCAATACAATATCGCGAGTTCTGCGCGAGTTCATTGTCGGTATTATTTTTTCGACAGTAAAAGTGCATTTCATCCTCGAGTACAGTTCAAACAACCCTAGCGCCGATATTCGCCTATCTAACGGCTCGATGTGCAAGCAATCTATCACCGTTTTGAATAGCTCCGTGTAGCATTGGCCGATTTTAATAATTTTTGGAGTGCAACATCAGAAAGAAACTCGACGCAAACGACTACACTTTTGGCCACATCACTTCAATACTGTTGCTACACTACCGTGTGAAATGTAGGTTGTTGTACCTGCTGTTTGCGAGTGGTGTCAACGTTTGCCTCTTGCATTCGTGCTGGATGAGGACATTTTGAGCACATGCTGTAATAAAGAAGATGTGATGTGACACGTGTGACTTCTTGAGATACAATAGTTGCCAATCGTGTTTGTTGCTTTTCAGTTAATCATTTCTGAGCCGTCGCGTGCGCTATCCAGTATGAATTCATTGTTGTAAATGGCCGAACTTCGACTTTTGCATTTTACAAAGTAGTGTGGTGACAGTATTAAAGTGAGGTGATCAAAACTAAAGTCGTTTGCGTCAAGTTTTTTTCCTAATGTCGCATACCAAAAATTATTAAAATCGGCCCCGATGTTTCACGAATCTATTCAAAAAAGTGGCACGTTTTTATGGACCATGGTGTAGTACCGAACTACAGGGTGGGCCAAAAAAGTAAGCTATTGTATTTTTTCCATATCTTCGCTAAATACTGACTAATTTTCACAATTTTTTACCAGTGGACTCTGGAAAAATTTGCTACTCAGTGGAATGCACCCCACATTTTTATGTCGCTACACTATTTTGTAAAATATAAATATCCAAAAACTTACAATATGTACAGATGGTAATAAAGTCAAGTGGTAAATTTTTGGAGTATTTAAGTAAAATGCTAAATATAAGTTATAGCAAATGTTAAAACAATTTAGTTGTAGCTACGGAGTAAATTTTCATCTTTTAAATAATAGTGCACAACCTGTAGGGCTGCACAATTAAAATACATTGCTCTTTATGATGATGCAGTTAACTTAGCAAAATTGCAGCCATCAACCAACATTACTGTACACTGAAAATTAGTGCAAAGTAAAATCGTTCATATTATTTGAAAAATGTTTAACATGTTCTCCAATGTTTTTGACATTTACTATAACTCATATTTTGACGTTTAATTTAAATACTTCAAAAATTTGCCATCAAAACTTCTGTCCATCTGTAGATATTGTATGTTTTTGGATATTTATATTTTACAAGGTAGTGTAGCGACATAATAAGTGTAGTGTGCATGCCCATAAGTAGCAAATTTCTTGCAAAATCCACTGGTGAAAAAAAATTGAGAAAATTGATCAATATTTAGCGAAGATATGGACAAAGTGCAATAACTTACTTTTTGGTCCACCCTGTAGTATTAGTTTTGAGTATACACTGTGTCTCAAAAAAACCCGGACCCCTGCTACCTTTTGCAATAACTCCAACAGTCCTGGTTCAATAGCAATAGATTTTGACAAAAATAATCGTTAGAGAATCAGCACTTAATAG
>Ga0056128_1006605_pt1 | contig 14643 bp, 11 predicted proteins | sample WorMetLIZISLAND2_FD_71113 | JGI IMG/M metagenome (GOLD analysis project Ga0056128, IMG submission 71113) | Marine gutless worms symbiont microbial communities from Max Planck institute for Marine Microbiology, Germany - Olavius geniculatus... ...
ATATTTCTTTGTCGGTTTCTCTTTCATCGTTGTTTATAAATATTCTCCTTCACATTATTCAAGAAACACCTGTGAATATCTAACAGTTCGGATAACGAATATTGGCATTCGTTATTTTCTTCAAAATGCAGTTTTTTTACTTCTATTGGCAGTAGAGTCATTGTATTAACACATCAATATTATACTCACATTCTACTCCTTATTATCTTTGATTTGATATGCAATATGCCTATGTTTTGACGTACTTAAAAATTGACCTATTTTTCAATTTTGTTAAAAATTTCAAATTCAAATTTTGAAGAGAGCACAGCTGGGATTCTTGGGGAGTTTTGATATGTTATTCCTAGTGCTCCAGGCTAACTATTTTGAAAAAAATCAGCTTGATACTAATTTTTTCCTTAGTAAACCCTAACGCTCCTGGACTATATAGTAGCCTAATGTACAATATGCAACAAGGCACTCACGAGCTTGGTTATATTTCCCCGCGAGATCTGGCCAGCCAAAAACCACGAACTCGTCAATTCTCCTCGTTGGCGTAACTTGCTGCTGTCTACGGGTGTGCATAATTATCGTTGATGCTGCCGACGCCGTCTCGCTCGCATTAGTTTAATAATTACAAGCGACGCATGCATAGGCAACGATTCCACTTTGTTGTCAATAATTTTTAAGCGTCTCGACTTTGACTAGGATGCTACACAACACAGTCACTCTAGGCCTAGATTTTCGACGGTGCACAGTTTTGGCCGACCATACTAGCGGTCGAGCCTTGGTACGATGTATCGTCTGTCGTCTGTCTGTCTGTAACGCTGCTAACGCTTGTATTGTAGCTAAACCGTACGTCATGGGGATCGGCGATGATACCGTAGGATAAGGTAATGTCGAGTTTCTGTAGGCTCTCAATAGTAACCATGCAGCGGTTTGGCCACTATTCTGAATGCAAAGTTCCTGCCCGCAACTATCACTCACGTAAGCCGAATTACCGCATTATCCTAGCGTTCATTGTAGCGTTAGATATAGCAGCGTCACCATAGCAAGCATAGGACTGTAGTCACTCTGGAAAATCGATTTCATTGCGCGACCGGAAGTCGAACGCTGCAGGCATTCGGACATAAGTGGTACGGTCGACCTACCGTAACGACAACTGGGCTTATTGTCTTTACTGTTCACGTTCTACATTATTTCTGTTGACCGTGCGATGGTTTACATAGGTGCAGCCGTCGTACGTGGTGACATCGAGTCCGTGGGGCAGCAGACGTCGCATGACTCTGCGTCGCCGGCTCAGCGACGCCACCACGTCAGCAGCGTACGGTGCCGTGACGACCAACGCCCGGCGGCCCAGTATTCGCACAGACCTCATGATTGTCAAAGCCAAACAGACGTCGTCGCCAGCGTGTCGCCGGGCGCATCGTCCTCTCGACGCAGCCAGTGCCAACAACTCGCCTGCGCCTCTCAGTCGACGAAACAAGACTACATCAGGCTCAGACAGCAACGTCAAGCGCCCCAGCAAATGCAATATTCAATGACAATCACGATCTCCCCAACATTTGGTCAACAGACGTGACCACGGTGTCCATCTCCAACTAAGACCTCCTTTCCATTTCCTTTTCACGTTCTTTTCCATTGCTTCTCGGTTCCTGCCTTTACCCCCGAGTTTTTCCGCTGAGTCTAACAATGGGTCAGAGACTCTGAGCAGCGCTGTAAGCTCTTTCGCTGGACTGCCGTTGACTTTGGGACACTCTGGATCTGAAAAACGTATAGAAGGCTCATATAATTCATATAGCCTACTAAATGTCAGGACCAAAGGGAAGAGATGAAAAGCTTACCTCTTATACTTTAACGCATGGTGTAAACATAAATGCCCTTGGACCGTGCTGCGTCGTTAACTCCGGGGGATTTGTCGGTGTAAAACGCGATCGTCACAACTGCCATCGCATTTTGTCGTGCTCGTTAGAACCGCAACAGGCATTCAAATCATAACCTGTGTATTAATGTTTGCCTGTAGCGCGCTTGTGCTCAGTGCATGCATAGAACGCCCGGGCAACGGAAAAGACTTTCAATTAATCGAAAGATCAAAATAAGTAAGTATTGTACAATTAAATGTCAAAGTTACAGTTAAAAGCAGATTTTTTTCGTGCAACAAAGCCTAAAACGAGAAATAATCGCGCTGCGTGCAAAGCTAGGCACACAGCCTCCTATGAGGTCTACATGTTCTAGTTTCAGTGCTAGGGACGTCGTGGCCTGGGTAGTGAAGAGGGCAATTGCCCCTCCCCAAATGTTGGGCTGACGGAAAATTGTCAGAAGATTTTTCTGTCGGAAAGTTTTCGTATAAAAATGCAAGAATAGGGGTTAAAACCCCCATTTTGGGGGAAAATTAAGGGCAAAATAGAAATTTTGAGCACTCGCAACTTCCTTTGAAAATTTCGGACAGAATTACGACCGACATTTGCAACTTTCTGTCCCGCCTACTGTAGCGTAGCCAGAAATTTGAATTGAGCTCCTGTCGTGCCCCTCCCACTTTCGTCCCCGACCTCTCTCTTTACCCTCTTTTCTTCCCCCTTCCACTTCCTTTCTCTTTCCTTCCCTCGCCTTATAAGTAGAACCCCTAAAATTCAGCAGGGTGTGGGAGCGCCGTGAGCTCCTCCAGCGGGGTCTAAAGCGGAGCCCCAGCTGAAATCGAATTTGGTGCATTAAATGTGAGATCTGGTGGCAACAATTTTAATGATTTTCCTGCGAATCAACTTACCAAATTGGCAAATTTAGTGCAATTTAAACGCCTCTTGTCTTGTCTGGAGGATTGTAGGGGGCGGAGAAGCTGCGGTCCCTTATCTAGGCCGCCACTGTGCCTACTTTTTTTAATCCACGACACCGCTAGTGCATCGCATGGCCTTACAGTAATGCATCATGGCCAGCTTACAGACTTGACACTGCTGATACAGTGTATTGAACTGACATGGAATGTCATTTGCGCTTGTGCTATTATGTAAATTAACATAGATTTGCTTCAGAATCAGGAAAACACAGCACCCAGTGAATTAATATTACGAAAGGAATTTGGCAATCACTTCAGCATTATCTTTCAAGCCAATCACTTGTCTGTCACCAGAGCTGGCCAGATTAAGACCATCTGGCCTGATGCTGCTGTTTGCAAAAGGGTATAATTGTTTTTGGCATTCAAGGCCGACCAAGAATCCCTCCCCCGCGTGGCAACACAACTATGCCCGTATAATATACTAGCTATGCAACCACGGGTTCTCAAAAAATGCATCTCGTAGCAACATTTTTAGTCATTTATTTGGAATGAAAATGGCTGTTACAAAAAATCTCATCCTCTCTGTGGCTGTGGGCCTATTTCACGAATGGATTCAATGGTGCAGCATCCATGATACCACCTCTGAATCCAGCAATGTTGGTTACTAACAAAATGCGTTCACAATGAAGACTTTTTATGTAATTGTATTCGTTAATCAAGTATCACACAAAGTGTCATATGGTGCTCCTATACATTTTACATAAACGGTATTCACGCTGTCTTTAGTTTTAATCAGCTGAAATGAACAAAATTACGTTACTCGCATTAAGTGCTCACACGAGAAAATCCGAATGGAACGTCACGTCAGCAATACAATAACAAAAACACTGCACCAACTAACAACAGTTTCAAAACAGTCCGTCAAATGCAAAACAATTACTGAATGGTTCACAAAAAAGCCGCTAACTTTCATATGTTCGTAACTTCATTAAATATTTACCAAATAGTACAAAGTTTTTACTACCACATCAGCAGTAAACCTGAAATACACTAAACATCAATCACATCTTAAATGCATCGTGAAATACAGTCCAGCTTTACTGTAAGTTACAACACCGTATCAACTTTGCAAAATGACGTGTTCTTAAACAAAGTGGACTTCACAAGGTAGTGTAGTGACATATTAAGGATGTAATAGGATCTTAACTGCTCAATAAACTGCAAATATACTTAGATGTATTGGTGAGACATTTAATAACAGATCTACGTGTACATTTAATAAAGTTACGACAAGAACTTATGGGCTTACTTTTACTGGGCCACTCAATATGCCATATGCCAATTCATTATCACTAAGAACTGTCGTCAGTTCACAAACTACGATGCACAAACGCAACCGCATATCAGAATTAAATACCACACAAGCATTTACATTTTTCTGAAACCATATGTTGACATAGAACATTCGCAAAACTGATCTCTTTTTAAACATACTTAGCACGTTACTCTTAAAGATGCCAGATTACTTTTGCAGTATTTTTGGCAAAATGCTAAAATGCAGAAACAAATAATATTTAAAAAAACTTGCAATGTATGCAACAGAGTCAAACCATTATATATTTAAATGAACTTTCACATATGCAATTAGCAGAAAATTAGCACATTTTGTTTATAAACAGGGTAACAGCTTAACTACTGCACAAAGTGACAAAATAAAATAAAACTTTATTTTATTTCAGTTTGTGCTGTGGTAAAACAGCAGCAATCTGACGAGAAGCATGTGTTTCTTTAAAAAACTATATAAATTCACATAAAAATGCAAAATTTATTAACTAAGCTGTTGTATTGGCAACCACTTTTGCCTTCCTTCCTAAGAACCGTATCTGCTGATTTTGGCAACAAAAGAGTAAATAAAGGCTGCATTTTGATGAATTTCTGTAGTTTACTAGTCAGTGTTTCAGCAAGTGAGTTTCTTCAAAGAAATGTTTTCAGTCAGGTAAAATGCAGTCATTCGACAACAGAATATGTTTGTGTACAATGTCCAGTATGCACACATGTACAATAAAATAAAACACAAGCACATAAAGCTACTTATTTTGTTGTACTGCAGCACATGTGAACCCCTGCTGCAAAACACAAGTTCTTTGCAAGTTTGTAGCACCATGTTCTGCTACATAATAAACACATAAATGGAGTCAACGACAACTGCTTCCAGGTGTCTTATTCTAGTTGTACTGAATATGGTACAAATTTGCAGAGTGGTTGTACTGTATTACACAAGAGCTTGTAATGGAAAAAATAAGTGCCAGTATGAAAACTGCCAGCGTGTTGTATTGTATATTAAGTGTATCATTTTAGAACTAACTCAAGAACGGAGTGCCGCCATACTTTCCAGGTGGCCAAGTAGGTGCCAGAGGGGGTATGCCACACTGACCCCTACCATCCTACTTCAAGCCCAGAGGGGTTTGCACAGTTGCAAGATACTGTAACACAACAAAATAAACAGTTTTATCGCAGTTGCACTGTAGTTTTGTTTCACACGTGCGATCGGCGTGCCATGAGACCACTGAGTGAGTGTTCAGTCCAGCCTAGACTTGGACAGTGAAGCTGACTGGGGTACGATGACCGATGTCAGTGATGGTCTTGAACAGAGCACGCCTGATCACTGCAGCATCCAATTCCAGGACTGGCTTTGACCTCCTACACACAGCCGTCAACTGGGGTTTGAATGATATTGGTACCGTACTGGGTAACATTTTTACTGACTGTCACACCAAATACAAATACATCTTGATGTCAACATACTGGTAAATGATTATTTTAATAGGAACAGTATGGGTAGGTGTATTTTGTGAAAAATAAATACCATGCTTTAATGTGTACTGGTACTGATCACCCTGGTACTAAGTATTGGCATCGGCAGGACTCAATAATATTGGGCACTGGATAGCTTTCTTGAATCAATCTAACCTTACAATCAACACAATTACAGCTCATCTAACTGATTACAATCACTGAGCAAACTGTTCAGTTTGCTGTACCTCAGATGATGCTAGAATTCTCAATGAAAGCTTTCAGCATTAGCATTCCTTCTCTTTGGAACTCACTGTTATATACCTTCGCAGCTGTTTTAAGTGCGGTTTAGAAACCGACTGTTTAACATTGCCTATAGTAAACTTGAACACTCAGTCTAGTCTCTACCGTTATGCACTTGTGATTCACTTGCAACATATGGCAACGGCACTACATAAATGTGCTTTGATTAACTGACAACCATAAACATTTTCCAGTAAAAATTTGTCGAAAAGCATGTTTTGCATTATTACCGTTATCATAAATTTCAACAAGCAGCTTTCATTACTGAATGTTTATAGCCTCAGACCACTCTCAAACATGTCATAGACTTTGAGGTGATCAACAGAGAAAACAACAAAATAGCCCGGTGGATCAAATAAGCCAATATGTGGCAAAAAAGAAAAAAACTAGAAATTTGGGGCAAAGCCCAACGTGAGTCCGCCCGGCGCCCTAAGTGCGACTGGGGGAAATTAGAGGGGCGGGGGCAAAATTTCCCTGGCATCAGTCACGTGGCCCGAACTCAAATGCATTGGCATACGCCGAACGTGCATTATCGACTTAGGGTAGGTCAACATGAGCGCCTATAACTTTGTTTGTAGTGGACGGAATTTCACAAATTTTTTTTGTTCAACGCCGAAAGAATAGTACTTGTCAACGCCGTTTAGATTTTGTCGCTACCTTCATCGGTTCCAGAGATATTTGCGCTCAAACTCGTAAGTTGTCGTAAATCGCACCAATTTTTGAACGTTTTTTGCCCTCCCAAATTTTAAGGGGAACGGTGCCCCCAAAAGTTGTACTTGCTTTAACACCCCAACCTAGAGCCGCGTCAAGTCCCAAAGTTTCGTCGGGCTAAACCCCCTAACTCCGAAGTTATAAGCACTCCTTTATTGCATTTTAAGCCAATTTTTGACCACCCTTTGAAAAAAGTTGTAAGGAGAGCCCCCGTCCCCGGTGGGGGCTGCGGTAGTAAGACTTAGTAATTCTCTAGCGCGTGTAAAAATTTGGGGGCGCAGCACTCCCTAGGGGCCGAAATATGGTCTTCCGAAAAATGCGACTTAGGGTAGGTCAAAATGAGCGCCTATAACTTTGTTCGTAGTGGACAGAATTTCAAAAAAATTTTTTTTGTTCAACGCCCAAAGCATCCTTCTCGTCAACACCATTTAGATTTTGTCGCTATCTTCATCGGCTTCAGAGATATTCGCGGTCAAACTCCAAAGTTGTCGTAAAACGTACTAAACTTGGGATGTTTTTTGCCCTCCCAAATTTTAAGGGGGGCGGTGCCCCCAAAAGTTGTACTTGCGTTAACACCCCCACCTAAAGCCGCGTCAAGTGCCGAAGTTTTGTCGGGCTACACCCCTAACTCCGAAGTTATAAACGCTCCTTTATTGCATTTTAAGGCAATTTTTGACCCCCCTTTGAAAAAAATTGTAAGGGGGGCCCCATCCCTGGTGGGGGTGCGCTAGTAAAACTTGGTCATTCTCTAGTGCGTGTAAAAATTTGGGGGCGCAGCACCCCCTAGAGGCCGAAATATGGTCTTCCGAAAAATGCGTTTTAGGGGGGTACGATTTCACATCTAAATCTCCAAGGTCACTGGACCAAACTTCACCGTACTTGTTTCGCCTAACGTAGAACGAATCGCCATAGACGGAATGACTATTTGATTTTGGATATCTTCATCTGTTTCGGAGATATTCGCCGCCGAACTTCGAAGTCGTCCGAAATTGGGCCAGATTTTGCACGTTTTTCGCCCCTGAAATTTTTTTGGGGTGCTCCCCCCAAAATTTTGGACCGGCATTATAAAATTCGGCCTAGTTCTGACCATCATGCAAAATTTCACGCTGGTCAGCCCACGCATCTCGGAGATCTCGCGTTGCAATAAAAAAAAAACATCTGCAGTAAAACAGAAGTCCTTCCGAAAACTATCGTTTTTGGGCGGACTAACAAGTCAATGAACTGAGACTTGATGTCCTATCAAATTTCCCGTACTTATGACTATTCATTCATTCTGGCAACATCTATTGGTGAACAGAAATTATTCCAAAGGCATCAGTAGTTGCTAAAACATTAACAACTTAACTAATGAAGTTGTAATTTGATGAGTATATACAGCTCCTTAATTGCTGACTGCTGTTTTCAATTACCAATAATTGTGTGAGAAAAAAGTGAGTGCTCACGTGGTTGTCGACTGATCGGCCGGTGGATCAAACTTCAATTCAACAGACATCGGCTGACCTACGAAGACAGACAGCATGGTCAGCTCATCAACAGACAGATCTCACACAGATGTCATTCTCACTAGATGACTTTCAGTCATCACTTACAACTGTCATGCCACAATACGGGTCTTGTTGTGCCATCCATCCGTCTGCACAGATTAAAGGCTCCCAACTCAAAAACAAAAAAGGCAAAAAAACTGCGTGAACTTTCTGCATGGCAGGAAAAACCAGTGTGACAATTTTTAGTTCATCAGTCTGGGTCAGAGTCAGGGTTGTGAAGCTTAACGCAAGCCAAGCAGCCATACGATACATCAGCACTGTTCGACACACTTAAGCAGCAACTGCGTTCAGTGCTTTGATTTTGACTGGAAAATGACTGGCTTGCAGAGAACATCACTCCAGGATCCTTGAAGATTTCCTGAGGGACTCTCAGGTACAACCAGCTGTGTGGAAAATCAATGAGATGCTGGTTATTACATGCAAAGCAAAAACTATGGCCTATAAAAACACTGTGATTGACAGAACTGATTAATTTTTATTGTAAAAAATGTCTTATGTAGACTGCATAAGAATGCCCCAAACTGCACACAAAATTTTCAAGAATTTGTACCATCAAGCAGTCGCATATTGTAAGTCTTGACAGCAGTCAGAGCATCCTCAACATTGACGTAGACAACATCAGCAACACCAGGCTTAACAAGACGTGCATTCTTCAATGGACCAACGTCACCAAACAACTCCTGAGATACAGCGCACAAAAATCACCATAAACAATGTAAATACAATTTGATAATACAACACAAAAGTACTCGGCATAGGAGTACGAGTCTCAGGAAAATCTCAGCTAATCTAATGTAATCTAATCTAACTGAAAACCATTTAAAAGCAATACCGGTTGATAGCAATAAGTAGGGCCCACAGTTTTCCACGGGCTGTTGAATTTTGAGCCGAGCAACGAAATTTCCCCTTTTCCGCGGAATTATGATATTTCTGTGAAATTTTGCAGAAATTAAAAAATGACCAACGATTAGTATGCTCCTTGGCTTGATGACTTAATTTTATCACGAAATGTGATGGAAAAATCAAACTAAACTGTATGTAAAACTGTGGGCCCTACTAATACCTATTGCAATATGGCACAATCGCATGAAGCAAACACAATGCAACTTACAGATTGCACTTTGAAAGAAGACTGATAATTTTCTTTGTATGTTGCTAGCATAACTGAGCCTAATGACTGAACAGAATAGAGCTCTGTTTACTCACAAACGGAAGGCCGCGGTGAGCCGCGGACTCAAATGGATGATTTTGCCGCGGTAAGCCGTGGAATTTTGCAAACTGGCCTGTGGAATTTAGCAAAATTTTTTGCGGAAAACTGTGGGCCCTAGCTTTAAGAACAATGTCACACAATAGTGTGAATCAAAAGTGCTGTGATAGTGCCAGCCTGTCCTAGGTGAGATGGGGTAGGCTGAAGTAGTTTAGTTCTAAGAGTTGGCTTGAACATGCCAAAAGTGCTAATAGTTCTAATGTTCACAGTGATTTATTCCAGAGGGTACGAGCAGCAACAGAAAACGAATGAGACAAGAATGCAGCTGGTACCATGTTCTTAATATTTCTCACAAACTAACAAGCGCTAAAGTGCTTATTAAATGATGACTCAGAGTACCAAAAACTGTTGATAATGAACCATGACTATTGGAATAATTTGAAAATGTAACATAAGTCTGTTTTTTAAAGTCAGTGTAAATTATACACTCACCATTACATCTTCAAGAGTGACACTGTGATGCAGGTTGGAAACTAAAGTCTGGAATCCTTGCAGTGGACTTGCTGTAGTTCCAGCGGATAATGCAGTCATCTGTGTCTTCTACACATTCAAAAACATACACTCATTAGTAGGGTGCATAAAAAAATAAAATATTTCTAAATGATCTGTCTGGGTTTTAATTGTGTGCCACTGGCAGAAAAATAGTTATGTTAAAAGAACAAAGTCGTCTGTGAATATTTAGAGGTTCCTCCAGGGAACTGAAAAAATACGAATATATCCGAATTTACGTTAATAGTGGTAAAATAATTTCGGTGCATGAACAGTACCGCTACAGCACCTACAACGTCTGTATGCAATGCACCGCACAATAATCATTACGAGAAAGCCGAGTTCCAATAAGTCACAAACTAGCTGCAACAGCAGCATTATGAGTATTTAGATTTTAGCAGAGTTTGAAACTGCTATAAAAATCACTAAAAATGGCAGATTAAAAAACTGAAGCAGACACAGACCTGACGAAGTCCAACAAGGCCAGTGGCTGAATTAGCGCTGGCTTTGTTTAACGCTCCCACTGCTTTAGCACCGTAGCCGACAGCAGCTGCAGCTGCACTAGCTGCAGCAGCTTCTGCTGCACCAGCCGTGCGCTGCTGCTGCATCGTGCGACTTGTAACAATTGTTTCAGTCGGCTGGTAAAGATCATTGGTAATACGAACGACATACGGACTGGCACGATCACCCACTGCAGGGTTAACCTACAATCAACAATACCTATCCTATCAATGTAGTCTCACCACATGATAAGTACCTCAACCAGTGAGGGTGCGTTCACACAGACACAAGTACAAGTTCGGGTACCCGTATACGAGTTCTAGTAAACACGAGTTCGCAACATGCTGCTCAGCCAGCGCAGGTAACTCGATGGCATCGACGTGAACCGGTACGGTAACTGCTGCCGAAACATCAGCGTTCATCTCAGTCGTACTTGATGTGGCTTCGTCAGTGCAAAGTCTTTTTTTCGGCCGCCCAACTGGTCGTTTCACCGGTGCTGTCGGCAATGGCTCTGTTGCCCATTGGCTCGGCAGTGAATATGTATCACTTCTGTTAAAGAAAGTTGTTAGTTTTCTTTCCATGTTAAAAACTCTTAGGCCTACTTAAAATACGGTACACTCAGTAATGATCGAGTTCAAGGATGCAAATCACAGGCCGGTAAAAGCTTTTATATTGCTGGCAAAACTGAGGCAACAGTCAAATGATTTTATTGGTGGCTGCACCATCTCCCACTTTCTTATGGACTGTGGGTATTTTGGCTTCAATAAACGCTGCATATCACTCATCTCCATCAGCAGCAGCTGAGAAACGTAAACTGAAAGTCATAAACTTCCAGCCTACCACACCACTAATGTTAAATTAGAGGCTTTAAGACCAATGTTGCTGCAGCAGCAGTTGTATAGTGCCCTCACTAGCGCCTAGCAGACGTCTCGTGATGATCGTAAAGATGCGGCCGGTCATAATTCTTTACTTATTCATGCAATACCGGAAGTACTTCCTTTGTTTACAAAGAAGGTCGCACATGCATTCGAAGCTATTCGGATAAAATAATTCGAACAGGCTTTTTAATAATTATTTTTTTTACTTCTAATAATTCTAACACTTAGAATTGTATTTATTTTTAGCTGTGCAAATTAATGGAGTAAATATGGTAAATAACACTAACGAAACTAAATATACACACAGAGATAATATTAAAAAATCTTCTCACACACAAACAGTAAAATGCACACGAATGCTAACTGACCACACAAAACTAAAAACCTACTTTAGGTGTTTTTTATGCAATCCAGCCAGGAAATGGATTGGAACAGGACCCCTGTGGAGCACCTCAGCTTCCAGACACATCAACAAATGTGCAGAACCCATAGATTTTACATGTTTGTTTAATGCATGTACTAATTTACAACAACTCAAACATGAACATTGATTTTATATGCTTACCTTGGAACCAACTGGACCAGTCGCTATCTTTGTATAAGATGTCTGATCGTTGCGCGTTGTAATCAGCAGTTTGTCAGAGTGAAGGGTCCCAGTCCCAGACAACGCTGGTGGAAGCTTCTGATACCATCAATCCATCAACAGCAAAAACATCATCAATGCTTGACGTACACTGTACGATGTGTAATGTACATTATACATTGTACATTGTCAATAGTATTTATGTAGCACAGCATTATGTTGCAGAACTACTGCACAAACTACACCAATATGACCTACCACACTACACTGCTTGCTAAAAAGTAATGCATGTGAATTTACTTTAATTACACCATTAAACAACTGTAAGCTCATTTTTATCACAAATACCAGTATAGTGAAAACAGCATTTTTGATGATGTTACAATAATATTAGCACTAAGCTATGGCAAGTTTCTTTTACTGTTTAGTATCAAACTGGAGTCTCGGGATGATTCATACCAAAAATGACAATGAAGTATCTCAGAATTATCTACAGACTCCATTGTCTGCACACGGACACGGTGTACACTGACGCATTATTCTACTACACTTGCTGTCATTCTTGCTAGCAGAAACTAAAGCTACTTGTTTTGCAACATGTATAAAAACTGACCAAACGAGACGACGTGAATGACGAGTTAGTAGTAACAGTCTTGTTCCCTGTACTTGCTGTTGAAGCTATGCGCCTTTGATTTGACACGGTTACTAGCATTGGTGTAGGCTTACTCAACTGCAGTCCCGCAGTTGTCTGTGGTTTCCCAGCAGTCGCCACAGCAGTACCTAAACCATCAGTGTTTGGACCGAGCCTACGCTTGGCAAGAATTTTCGTACGCATATCAGACGCAGCTTCACTGTGCACTTCCACCTTCTTCTTCTCGATTCGCTCACGAGCATCAGCATACTTGGTCTTCTGCAGCAGTTTCTGCCTCGCATCCAACATTTTGCCGGTGGTATTCTGACAGGAAAGCTTCAAACGAGCATCAGTTTTAGCTAATGGTGGCTTGTCTTGCGGTCGTATTGCTGCTGCAAACAGTCTTGAAGATCCATCGTCTGCAACCGGTGCCTGCTGCCTCTGTCCCAGTCGGCTGTGCACACTACACAAACACCAAATTTGAATCACGCTAATGCAATTATCATCTGTATTTTGCTTCATAGCTACAGTTACAGTTAATATACTGAGAATCACTAGGTGCTTTTAACGTCCAACATGCATATCTCATGCATATCTCATGATCAGTTTATATCCCTGAATCGGCAATGCTAAACTACACATGCGAGGCTGGCAAAGAGTTGTCTTTACAGCGAGAGCAGTGGTCCAGATGACAAGATGGATTAAGTAATTGCATGCGAAAACAGTTAGCACCAATTTCGGGCATCTTCGTTGTCCGGGTTCGTGAGCCACCTTGCGTCCCTGTGACAGTTAGTGGAAGTAACCAAATTCTCTGCAGTAAAACTTCGACACTGACATAACTGGTGTCTACATCAGCTGCTGGCGCTGCCTCAAAATAGCTGTATAACCATCGCCTGCCTTGCCCTGTGTGACTAATCACTGCAACGGGGCCACAATGAACCGCAACAAAACGCCATGGACCATATGTGAAGAAATTAATTGCAGTCCATTGTTGCCCTGTTCTGTTACTTGTTGCCTTTCTGTAAATTGAAACACAAGCCTCAATAACGAATCACAGGTGTATTCAACAGGGAGAGGGGAAGGGGGGCAAATCATCCAGGGTGAGGGGCGAATCAGCCAGAGGGCGAATCAGCCATGGGGTGATAAAGCCAGGGGGCGAAACTGCAAGGGGTGAAAAAATCATAATTCAACGAGTCAACCACAACAAATGACAATTGCGGTCCGTTGCGGTGATTAGTAATATCCTGCCTTGCGCCTTGCCTGCCTCACCTGCAAGCGAATTATGGAACTTTCATTCCCACGTACTTTCGCTAACAAGAACGAAAGTTCCATAGATGACATGGATGGAACTTTCGCTCCCGATTCCCGAAAACTTTCGTTCCCGGGAGCGAAAGTGAAGTGGAACTTTCCTTCCTTAGAACTTTCACTCCCACAGCCAACGTAATGTGGTTTCGCTCCCCAACACGGATTATGATTATTTAATAGATAAACTAATAGTATTAAGATAGCTTGTTCATATCTTTAGACAGCTTCATTGTAGTAAAAGATGGCAGGATCTAGACAATTATTTTACTAATAATTCAATTTTAAATTTACCATGTCCCCCAAATTCTTCCTCAAATTATATTTTTCTCATAAATTCTTTCTTAAATCATATTTTTCGTCAAGTTCTTACCAAAACCCTAAACCCATTTTTGGTACAATTACATTAATTTAGACCAGCTTCATATTTCACCAGTGAACTCTACTCATCGAGTGCTACAAAAGATATCATTACACCACCGTTCAGTTTTGTCCGCAAGTACCAGAAAAAACACTTTTAACTTTGAAGTACCTCTCACTTATTATAGCGACCACCGGAAAAACATTCTCGCATCAACATATTGCATCATCGCCGAAAAAAACGTAGAATAGCTAAGCCTCAAAGGCCAAACTTGAACGTAAAGTAAGTAAGTAAGTAAGGCATTCCAAAACAACGCTGGCTGCAGAAATAAATTCAGAACAAAGTAAAATTAAAAAATGAAATAAAAGAAATTCAATTGAAATACAATTTAATATAAAATGAAATCAAAATTCAAATTGAAATAAAATTCAAAATAAAATAAAATTTAAAATACAATAACATAAAATATAACAAATTCAAAATAAAATAAAATTTAGAATAAAATTCAAAAATAAAATAAAAAAAGGTTGA
>Ga0056128_1006607_pt1 | contig 14641 bp, 15 predicted proteins | sample WorMetLIZISLAND2_FD_71113 | JGI IMG/M metagenome (GOLD analysis project Ga0056128, IMG submission 71113) | Marine gutless worms symbiont microbial communities from Max Planck institute for Marine Microbiology, Germany - Olavius geniculatus... ...
TTGACAATAAGAGTTTCACATGGTAGTGTAGAGACGCAGTTAAGGTGTGGTGGTATGTTTAATAATAACACTACTGCTACTTGTCCACAAAATGTGCCAGTGAAAAAATTTTGAAAATCGATCAATATTTGACGAAGATATGAACAATCACAAAGTGGGACGTTTTTTTGAGACACAGTGTAGTGTGTTTTATCGTCGCACGGTGCAGGTTGGCCACGCCCTGCGGTGTCCGGCGGCCAAGTTTATAACGCACACGCTGTCACATCTCTGCTTCCTTATTCTATTAGCGGCCGCCACCTTTCGACTGGACGAGAAAGCTTATCCGATCTCGTACAACACGTCCGAAGTGCTGCACTATCGCTACTCGACTGAAGACCAGTACGACAATGAAGTTAATATCATGCTCAAGGCCACGTTTAGGCCAGAAAACGTTCTTATGACGCGCGTCCAGATCTGCCTCATGTTCTGGATTTTGGGTAATTCGCGCTGTTATCTACTTACTACAGTAGGACTCAAATTTTAAATTTTTAAATTTTATCACCACCGAAAGAAAAAGGTTATGTTTTACATTTGTTTGCGTGTTTGTTTTTCACGCTGTTAGTGTTTTTTGATCTATTTTCTTTTATCAGATAATTGTGTAAAGTGTAGCATTCTGTTAGTTAGCCAAAGTTAAAGAGAGCTTAAACGCTGCAACGTTTATTGCAATTGACTTTTTCATTCGGTGGCACAGTTTTGTTAGTTTGAAGAGTAAATGCTAACGTAGCATGTAGTGTGTAATTAAAGCGCTTAAGTTAACTGTGTCTACTTAAAAGACACTGTATTTTTACAGACTAGAGTGTTTTATTTTACAAGCCAAAGTAGCAGTACTGATTGGGTGAAGTGAACTATCAGTGTGCTGATAGTTGCAGATTAATTTTTGAATAATGTTTTACACAGCAATTGCAGTAGTCTGATTAAAATAGTTACAAGTAATTTGAGCAAAGCTCACGTGACGCGCGATAGCAGCGGTTCTGCCACTTTGGCAATCAGTGTAGGCCTACAGCAATAAGATTAATGCATCTTGAAAGAGTACTTAAATTTGAAACCTCCGTATGGAAGACTCCTCGAATTTAAGACATCGAAACTTAGATTTTTACAAATGTAAGTTTTATGCTAAAAATGTTATACGAAGGAGGTCCAGGTCTATCTCTAGCCATTTTGGCGCAGTTCATTCTTAAAATGTTTGCCGCAGCCGGAAATCACAAAAAATTCACTAAAACCTTTTATTTTGGGGGTTCAAAGTCATTCAAGGTTATCGACGTTGACACCAATAAAAGCTTGTCACTATTGCTTGTTATGGTAAGCAGCATGTCTGTGCCTGTCTGCAACCATTTTCACCCTACACGAGATAACTGCGGTAAAATAACCACTTTTTAAGAGGGTAGCAGTGTTTGACGCCCGCCTGCGCCGGCGTTTTTGAACCTAGGGGGGTCGGGACTTGGATTGCTAAAATTTACGTTTAATGCTAAAAAATTTAAACGCAGGTTGTCTTGGTCTGTCTGTAGCCATTTCGTCGCAATTCAGTGTTGAAATGTGTGTCGAAGCTAGAAATCGCAAAAAGTAACTAAAAACCCCTATTTTGGAGGTTCAAGGTCATTCAAGGTTATCGACATTGACACCAACGAAAAGCTTATTACTATTGCTTGTTACGATAAGCAACATATCTGTGCCTATCTGCAACCGTTTTCACGCTACACGAGATAGCTTAATAACGCGATAAAATAACCACTTTTTAAGGGGACAGCCGTTTTTGACGCCCGCCTGCGTCGGCCTCTTTAAACCTAGGGGGTCGAGACTTGGACTGTTAAAATCTACGTTTTATGCTAAAAATTTCGTACGCAGGTTGTCTTGGTCTATCTCCAGCCATTTCATCGCAATTCAGTGTTGAAATATGCGCTGTACCCAAAAATTGCGAAAAATTCACTAAAAACCCCTTTTTGGGGGTTCAAGGTCGTTTAAAGTCATTGATGTTTACAAATCTAAAAAAAACTGTCACCAGTGCTTGTTACGATAGGCAGCAAGTCTGTACCTATCTGCAACCGTTTTCACGCTATGCGAGCCAATAACGGCAAAATAACGTCTTTTTTGGGGGTACCCCTCTTTGACGGCGTGACGCCCTCGTTTGAGGGAAACTCCCTTACCCAGGAGCACGAAATTTTCTCGCGAAAAACTAAAAATCTTAAGGCAGCCTATGGTGAAAATTTCGTGATTTTAGCTTGCACCGTTTTGATACAGATCACGAGTGTGTCGGACGGACAGACAGACACCTAGACGATGGCTAAGACGCGAGAAGCATTCTGCTATCGCGCGTAAAAATTATTGTCACGATCATTGACAACTTTTTTCCATATACAGAGTGGTCCAAAAAAACGGATACCCGGTTTTATTTTTGGGATAACTTCGGTAATTCAGCACCGATTTTAACCATTTTTTCACTGTTACAAGCAGAAATTTATGGCGCATTAACGTGAAGTTCTTCCACCCACCGCACCTGTATTGTGTGACCACATTACCTAGCAAAACAAACACTGTCAAAGCTACAGTGGTTTCGGAGAACAGGCAACACATAAAGATATCAATTTCGTAGCATAAAATAGTTAAGCTCACTTACTTATTCGCAGTAGTGCCTTGTGACGTCACTGTTACGTCATATTGTGTTTATTAACTTTGTTTACCAGTAATAATTTTTAGAATAAATCGTTTGATATGGGCAGAATAACAAAGGATGATCGCTGTTTGATCATGGGCTTACGAACTGAAAACTGTTTTACTAGGTAATGCGGTCACACAATAAAGGTGCGGTGGGTGGAAGAACTTCGTGTTTACGCGCCATAAATTTCTGCTTGTAACAGTGAAAGAATGGTTAAAGTCGGTGTTGAATTACTGAAGTTATCCAAAAAATAAAACTGGGTATCCGGTTTTTGACCACTTTGTATATTAGTCAGCAAAAATGGTGGCATTTTCGATAACGGTACATTAAGGCCAGTGCTACGAGCGTACATAGTAATATGCTAATATGTGAGGTAAGAATTCTAATGTTTGAAGTATAGTGGAATTTGGGGGATGGTTCATGCCACAGATTACAAAAGATAGTTAAAACTTTTAACTTTTTGTACAAAATAATACTGTAAACTTTTTTCCGGGCGCGATGTGTGATAAACCAGTCGAGCGTGTTTAAGTCGCCACTATTATACCAGGAAGCAAGCGACATTTGAGCTGTTGATTGCTGCAGCGTTCTAGCTAGCCTCTTATCTTCTTGCTGTTACGGCTGCTTGCTCATGTTTGCTGCATTTCCAGCAGCAACAGTAGCAGTAGCAGCGCTAGCGGTGGAATTACGCGTGGCTGGTCGTATTGCGCCGATTAATGCTAGAACAAATTGCCTGCCATGCTGTTTACACGCCGTACGGCAGCGCGCCGTGCAAGATGCTGCCGTCGTCGCATTATCTCATTTGTCAGCTGCTGTATCCGACGGACGTGCACGGCGTCTTGCAGCGCAGCAGTCGGCTCACATAAAAGATTGCTAACACTTATTAAAACAGTCCAACAGCGTCTAGCGTATCAGAACAAAATTGCATACTAAGCATCTCTTTCTCCTCTTCCTTTTACTACTACCACTGTTACTTTTAATTTTGTTAACCGGCTATTTTTTGTTAGCCAGAATTGCGCTTTCAAAAGGCAAATGTTAAAATTTAAAATTATTGTTGTAGACAGGATACCTCATCAATCAGTAACATCGAATTAGTAATCAGTTCATCAAGATCAATATACACGGGCCAGTAGAATAGTATGAAGTTTATTCGATTCAAAAAAGTATTTAACAGAAAAAAAACAATTAAAGTAGAGTGGAGAAGTAACTTGTAGCTCACCGACAAGCAGAGAGTGTACAATAAAAATACCAAAGAAATCGTGTACAAACTGTGACGTATTAGGCTACATAAAGAATTTACTACACCAAATCGCAACGAGACTTCCCACGAAACGCGGCCTTGAAATTATACAGAAAATTACTTTAAAACTAGTTTAGTCAATCGGATTTTACGTAGGGAGTTATTCGTGCGGAGCAATACTCAATACAGTGGTGGTAACGTAACGGTCGGTTGTCAGGTTTACTGTGGACCGAGTGTAAGGCGATGTATAACGCCGGACTGCGGGTCTACATGCTAGACAACTACAACTGGATCGACTACATCGTCCTGTCTGTCTACCTGTCGTCGTATGTACTGCGTATCCTCGTCCAGCAGAGAATCAGGATTGCTGACCTGTACTATAACGGCACGGCGCGAGCTCGCGAAGCGTTGCTTCAACGCGATCTACCGCTGTACGAGAGTATACGCGACGAAATCTTCACCGACGGCGAAGAACCTTCCTACAGCTACTTCATGAAAGCTTGTAAGTAACGCTGTTGAAATTAGTTACGATTAGTTATTATAAATCGATTGATCGTTGAAAATTGTTTGATTTTTTTCGATCGATTGGAAGTTAAACAAAATTCTGAATTTATTAACAGCACTAACGTCACTAAGATTTGCATTCAAGTACTCCTTGAATGGTATTAGTTTTGCAGTTTGCATTTTGTAAGCGCTCGTGGTCAGAATACTAATTTGACTACACATATAAACATATACACTTTTCCAATTGCGTTCTAGTTTTTGTAAGATAACAAGTAGTGTAGTAGCGGAATTTTGCAGTTTTCATGGTTTTTCTGATTGAAGTACAAAGTTAATCAATTTTAAATTAAGCGATTACAAATTTTAATCAGCACTACAGATACCACTGTCATTGTCATTATTTGCTTTTTCACGTAATTTTAACTAAGCTGTAAATGCTGCAGTCGGTTTAATTGACTTTCTGGTGCTCACTGTCAGACGAACTCAGAAATTCGACATGCGATGTTTACATGTATTATGTACAGCTTTAAGCAGCTGGTTTCTCAAGACAATCTTGTTCGTTCTGTACTAATGTGATCAGCGTTTCTTTTGCGTTGTTTCTTTTGCGTTTAACTCTTCGACGGGAAGCCCAATTTTATAACGCTGACGGGAAGCCGGGGTCAATTTGACCCCCACGAATATTATCGTGGATTTTGTCCGTTTTAAGTGGAGTTTTGAATGTCAACTAGTTGCTCTCACTCAGAGAGAATGGGCTACTTCACTTTTTGACTCAGACTTTCGCTGAGCTTTTTCGCTGCGCCAAAGCTAAAGCTGAACGCTAAAGTCTGTACTTAGACGAAAGTTCAACTAAACGATTAAAAATGGCGGAAAACCGGTAAACCTAACAGGAAATATATCAACCAGTTACGCTTGGACTTGCTTATTTAATTGCACCGCGCACGCAAATGACGTAATTACGTAATGGCTTACGTCATTGTGTAGCCATTACGGCGTTTATTTCCCCTTTTAATTTACTACAATATCCGTGTTAGTCGCCATGTTTTCGCTCAGCAAAATTACTTCACTTTTTGACTTAAGTAGGTACTTAGACCGAAGTTTAGGCTCAGCGAAAGTCTCAGCGAAAGTCTAAGTCAAAAAGTGAAGTCGCCCAATGTTACTATTATTTCTGTTATCTAATATCGATCGCGTTGCCATGGTAACAGATTTTGATAAATTTTAAGACAAAATATGCTACATCTCGCTTTTATATGAAATACACACCGTATTTCGAAAATCGTTGCATAAATTGGAAAGTTTTCAGGGTCAAACAATTAAACTGCATTATTTAAATTTTATTGAGACCAACCTTCTTTGCCATGGTAATTTAATTTTGACAGACAACATACAGAAAATCTGAACAATGTAGCATCCATAGCAACGGATGCCACACAAAACTATAGCCACTGGTCTTATTTTATATCATAACTAAAATTTGGTACAGGTTTCATGTTAATATATTTGTTAAATAAGCTGTTGCTATGCAAAATCATTGCCATAGCAACCGTTACTATGTGAAACATACACCGCTAGATTCGCTGTAGTGAATAGCGTAGTAATAGGTCATCACAGCCATAATCGCTATCACATTAAAAGACGTAATACTTGTGTTATAGCCACACTAATTTTGTTGCTAAGGAGTTTTTGCTGCCATAGCAACAGAAAGTAACTAAAACTTTTATAAAAGATATCTTCAAGATTTATTTTGTATCAAACAGAATGTTCTCAGAGTTGGAAAGTTAAATGCCATTTATTTAAATTTTATTACAACCAACCCTGGTTGCCATGGTAACGAAATTTAGACAACATGCACAAAATTTAAATATTATGGTGTCCATAGCAACGGAGGCTACGCAAAACTATAACCACTGGTCTTACTTCATATGGTAACTAATGTTTGGTAATGGTTCCATGTCAATATATTTGCTGGATAAGTTGTTGCTATGCAAAATCATCGCCCATAGCAACCGTTGGTATGTGAAGCAAACGCCATTAGCTTTAGTGTAGTGAATTGCATAGGTATAAATTACCATCGCCATGATTTCTAAAACATTTAAATTTTAAACACTTAGTAATTGCGTTATAGCACACTTAGGTTGTTGCTAAAGGCTTTCTGCTACCGTAGGAACAGAAGGTCGCTGAAGGGCAGAAATTGCGTATTTCATCATTTTTGATATATTGTCACCAAATGTAACTGATTGTGCCAAAAAATCAATTTTAGTAAGCAAATTCGACGGGAGCTAATTTTTTCGACATGTCGACCCGCAAAATTGCGCGGAGGGGGTGTCGAGAAAGTTTTAATAAAAGCGCCCCCCTATCGGCATAAACAGAAACTAAAAGTGCCAGACTGAAGGAAATAAAAAATATTAAAAGTCACGAAGTCTTGTCTATATAAGTTTAAACAATTTTTAATATGAAACAATTTATAGGGTCTGGGGTCAATTTGACCCCGGCTTCCCGTTGAAGGGTTAAGTACGTATTTTTTCTGACTTTCTTGCAGCGCGGTTCGAGTGGCAGCCGAACGACCCAGAGATCGTGTCGGATGTGTTGTTCGCCATTGCCAATGTGCTGAGTATCGCGCGTACGACTTACCTCATGCCGGCGTTCGAGGTGCTCGGCCCGCTGCAGATCTCACTCGGTAGAATGATTGGTGACATCACACGTTTTCTCGTCCTCTTCTTCCTTGTACGTATCGACGTTCACTTTTACTTCCATTACGCGCCAGTCAAAAAAATGCAAAATTTACTGTCTGTATTTTTACAAAATATTGACCGTTTTTTGAAAGGAACTAATAAAACGGGAAAATAAGTATCAGGCTGTTTCGTCTCTTTAACGTTACCCAACAAGGACGTTTTGCCGATAGCCTAGGCGTCTCGCCCTCAAAAAATGCGGACGACGGGTAAGACGTATGGACGGCTGAGAAGACGTCGTCTTAGTTGTCTTTTCTGTCCGTTTTTCTCTGTTGTTTTCGTCGTCCGACCGTTTTCGCTGTCGTCCGCAATTTTTTTTGTGGCGAAACGTCCACTCAGGGGTTGAAACTTTTTGGAGCGAAACGTCAATGGGGCGAAGCGTTCGTAATTCCGCGTAACATACATGTCAACAACTGTATGAATTTACGATCACTACAAAAAAACGACAAATATGCAACAAACTGAAGTTAGTAGCAGTTTTTTTAAAGCAAATTTCACCTGCTTTGAGTTACTGTGGATTTGTTGCTCAATATGTCGTTCAACAAACTGTAGGCCTAAGCTTAAAGCAGATCGAAAGTCTACAAGTACAGTAAATCCACAACGAGCACGTTCATCCGCTGGAACTTGAAAGTCTTCGACAAATCGACAACAGATTAAAGTTGTGGAGTTTGGGTCTGAACGCGGTGTCTCATTAATTGCACCGCTGAGTGCAGTTTTAGTGAGGTTTCTAGCCTAGTGACATTAATATGGATTTATCGTGCCAGCCATGCTGAGTTTTTATCCCCGAGCGTCGTTCTCGGTATTAAGTTGACTGCTGCTGACAATCAGTGCGCGCAGGTCATTAGGTCATTATTTACCACCACTGATAGATGCAGGCTGTCTGTCTGTCTGTCTGCTCTGTGTGATAGGGGCCTAATCATAAGCTGGCCGGGCGGACGGGTATATGGACGGATGGCTAATGTGACAGTTGTGCTGAGCTGAGGACAGTGATTTGATGCTGGCCTTTGGCCGTCATTGCTCCGTCCCGGCACTAACTGACCACTGGCCACCCACGTTGAACATAACCATCGGCGGATGACAGAGTTGCAGATAGCCCGTGCTGGCCCTGTCCAATAGATCACACTCGCACTGTGCGTGTCGCATGCCAATAAATATTCACTGCGATGGGCACGTGCTATCAGTCGCTTGCTTGCCCGCCTGCAGTACTCCCACGCCGCAGTGTCATAACGCATTCCGCCCGTGTCAGCACAACTACTTTCTTAGTACGGCGCCCACACGGGAACGCTCGTCGATATTAGTCCCCGTGGACTCGCAATTCATGAATGAAAGATCACGTAAAGTTACGTGCGCCTGCGGAAAAATTCTGGAGAAGGGGGGGGTAAGATGCAAATCTTTTTCGTCGTTCTGTTTTATTTTCTGTCGACTCTTTATTTCGACCATTTAAAAAATTTATTTTTCTACGTTTTTAGAGATAGTAAGTTAGTAAGAGTAATAAACCTACATGTAGTTTACGTTTATGGATGGTCGCACTAGTCTGTATGGCAGCTTGTGTAGAAATGATATTTGAGGCCCAGCTGGCTTACGTATTTCTATATTCACCATGAAGAAGGTGCACCTTCTTTGCCTACGGCTATGTATGAATTATGAAATTAATGCAATATGCACATATTTTCTTGTTTTTTTACATAGCAAGTCTAGCATGTGGTACAGTTTCGAGGCAAATAAGGGATCAAAGTCTAGATCGCAAGGCGTAACAAAGCTCGATATCAATATGTTTGCAGCAAAGACAGTGCAAATAATGCAGTTCAGTGAAGTATGTACGAGTGGCCTTTTAATGAGCCTCTGCAAACTGATTTACTAATAACCAACGTGTTAAGTTTTTTGTACAGATCATAATAATGATGACCACGATGACATGATATGATGCTTTATAGATTGTAATACACTGTAGTATGTCTGCAGGTCGCAGTAAGCGTTGAGTGAATCTGCTGTTACAGGTACTGTTCGCATTCATGGTAGGCTTGCACAACCTTTACTGGTACTACGGTTCACAGACCTACAAGCAGGAGGGAACTGACAAACTCGTTCATACTTCCGAAGCTTTCCAAGGGTCTGTACACTGTGTCTATAACACAACTTGCTCTTAGCTAATATATTCGACTTTATTTACTACATATCACGGTAGCACTCATAAAAAACACACGCTCATACAGGGTGGGTCAAAAAATGGCACGTAGTTATTGATTCAAGTCTTAGAACTAGGGGGCAAGAATGCCTGAGTGGCCTAGCTGAGCTAGAATTGGGGTTTTAGTTTAAGCTCCTGTGAATGGTATTTCAGTTTAAGCTCTTGAGAATGGTATTAGTATTCTACTGTCGTTCTTCCTATGGAATGAATCCACTGATTTTGCTGCACCAGTAGAAAATAACATCTCTTAGTAAAGTTCAAAGATATTTTGAACGATACTTTTTTCATAGTTATTATGCTGCTGTCTGATAGGCCGCATTATGCGTCACGTCCGTCCGTCTGTTCGTCTGTCTGTCTCTTTATTGTTTGCTTTTTACGCATAAAAACAATACTAATGTTAACAATTTTTTTAAATTTTTAATTTAAAAGGTTAAAGTTTAAGGTGACCGGACGTCCTAACGAATATCTCGTGTAATAAGCTCTACTGGTTGTTTGTGTTCTAACGAAACACTGGAGTTCAATGAAGTCGTAAAATACTGCTACCGTCTATCGAATGATTTTAAAGCAGCAATTTCTGTAACACCGATTTTCTTTGGTTTTCGTTTGACATACATGTAACCACGTCTTGCCTTCGATGCGTGTAGGTTGCCGAGGACGTTGTATAGTTTATTTTGGTCGATGTTCGGCCTGGTTAACGTCAATAGCATCGAAATCAAATACCCGTCCAAGGAACACGGCAGCGAGTACGCGGTCAGCTTCCCGGGCGGTAACACTGCGACGTCAGTGGTCGAGGGAGTCGGCACGTTCCTGTTTGCGCTGTACCACGTCGCCATTATCATTGTTCTCATCAACATGCTTATTGCCATGATGAGCCATTCCTTCGAGTGCATACAGGTGCCCCTTACATCTCACGATACATAGGACATAGGCTACGTCTAACTTTGTTTTTTAGTTTCCGCCAACCGCTCCGAGTCGACAAATAGCACTTGACAGCGTTATACTGCACTGAATTGTGATGTTTATATGTGTTCGCTTCCAAGTTTTTCTTATGCGGACGTCCTGATAGGCCGTGTTTCGCAGATTCTGCCTATCCGTCTATCTGTTTGTTTCAGGTGAGCTTTTAGCTTAAAAACGTTAAAACGCACCAGAATTTTCCAAGCGTTGGAGTAATCAGTGTGCCAATTTTCAGCTATAAAGGTTATTGTTCCGTCACGTTGAGGGTGAGGGTTTTGCAGTGCAGTGGGCGAGTGCGCGTGTCACGCCTTGGCGGAGGCCGCATGTCATTCTGACATCTTCGCTTCTTTCAACCGTTTCATTTCAAGATAGTCGAAATGAGCTCGCTGTAAGATTATGAGCCGTGTGACGAAATTAGGCGGCGAATAAAAAGAGTAAATTTGCTCATTTGCGCGCCGGTATATCGTACGTGGCGGCGTTCAGTGATGAATGTTGTGCTGTAGACGGACTGCGACGTGGAGTGGAAGTTCGCTCGGACTGGACTGTGGATGAACTACATTGACGAGGGTGGCACGCTGCCCGTGCCGTTCAACATGATCCCGACGCCCAAGTCGTGTCGCTATCTGTGGCGCTGGTCACGCAGTCTGTGTCGAGAGTATATAGGCGCTGATGACAGCAGCGATCTCGTCGACAGCGAAGCCTGCAAAAGGAAAACCTTCATCCGGGTTTAACAGCTGCGCTTCTCCTCTCATTATTATAACTATCACGTTTTACTTATTGTGGTGATGCTATTCGTGTAGCTTTTGGAGTTTAATTTTCAGTCAAAACTCGTTTTGTTCGGCAGTAGCTAACAGTATACTTTTGCATTTTGTAGCGTTTTGTGTCGTCCATTCCATAGTTTCGTGGCGGTAACAGTTACGCACTTAAACGAAACCACCAAAATGAATGTATAGGCCTAATAGCAGGTAGAGAAGCACGTAAGCACGGAAAAGAATCCATTATTAGCTGTGATATAATAAATGATAATGATTATTATAGTGGGCATTAATCTTTGTACTTGATATCATCACTATATTAATGCATTAATGTGCTAAACTTGTTGACAGAAACGGCGAGAGAAGGTATGTCAGAACATGCACATTGAGACGCCCAACAACTCTTATGCCGACATACTGCAAAGACTTGTGCGACGATATCTGTTCAAACTCGAACGACAGAAAGAAGAAGGTAATATACACTAACATTTCCTAACCGTGGCGAATGGCGATATTTGTCGTCGAGTGTTGAAGAACAACGTCCGAGGTTTAAGTCTCGCTGTGTGAATATGTAGAATCCATGACGTTGCAGTACGTGCTACGAGTACGGTACTTAATCTACGCTATGTCCGGAAAAAATAGTAACCCCTTAGACATCGGACAACAGAAATGTCAAATCTAAACGAATCTAAATAAAATTTCGCACGCTTAATCTCTAATAAATTGCTGAGGCGATCATTAAATTTTGTTGAAAAATATTATTTTTAACGGAGTTATGAATTGTTGAATATTGATAACGAAATATCTTCGTTACCAATATGGCATTACATAAATAAACCCCTCTGTAGTCTGTACATTTGCGTAACTCTAACAAACAACATTTGATTTTAGCAAAATTTTACACCAACAATGCACCATGTATTGGCAATTAAACTGTTAAATTTCAGTTAAATTTTCCAACGCAAACATTACTTACAGGCTTTTGTGAGATTCCCCCAAAAGTGAAGTGTCCAGTATTAAGCAACCGCACGAACAGTTTGTTTAATCTTGACAGTGTCCACTGCTTGCAGGAAAATTTTGCATTAAAATTTTTAGCACCATACCCTTTATATTGTTTTAACAGTTTAATTAAAACACGATCGTCTGCAGAAAATACCATTTTGTTATTGTTTACGTTAATCGCGTTAACAAACGTCACTTATGATCCCGCGACTGCGGTGGGTAATTGAGATATTTGTTATCGATTTAACAATTAAAAACTTCGTTAAGAAACAATATTTTTCAACAAAATTTGGTGATCGTTTTAGCAATTTATTGCGAATTAGGTGTTTGAAATTTTATTTTGATTTTTACAGATTTGGCATTTTTATTGTACATTGTCTAGGGGTTTACTTTTTTCTGGACACAGTGTAGATACGTCGGAGCTACAGACAGTTGTGAAAAAGTTAGGGGCACAGGTAGATATTCGCTGTCGGTGTGGTCACAATAGTTTAGCCACGTTATGACGTATTAAGATATACACTATACAATTATACCATGAGTTATACACACGACTCTATCTCAATATAATGTTTAACTTTTCCTGTTTTGTTGTGGTCAGCTAAACGACAAAAATGACATCCGAACCCGAAGAGTATTGCTGCAGCTGTTCCATAAAACATTAACTTATGGATAACTTACACCAGTCTGAAGTAAGAAAGTAACTGAGCGGTTAAACGAAAAAGCGAAACAGAAATTAGCAGTTGTAATAAGAATGCTGGTGGCAGTAGTGGCAGTAGTGAGTGAAAGTCTACAGACTGAAGACGTCTTATTGTGTCTGTCTAGGCAAAGACGCCGTTGGTGTCGGCGGTGAAAGCGTTTTCTCCGGCACGACGTTAAGCACCGAAGCCAACGAAGCCGCACATTCAGGTTTGCTATATATGCATCTTTATTCACCATGAAAGGTAGCAAACAAATACAAATAAAAGAAAAACTTAACTATACAAAGTCTACTGTTCGATTGCATTTCGCACTCACTGACCATCCCGCTGGCGCTGCTTTGTTGCTTAGTACTACACATTTCAATCTTTTTTTCTTGAGAAGCAGCTGGAGCTATGATTTATACGTGAAATAAAGTTAAAAATTTGAAAGATCAAGATAGTGCAGAACGAAATTAATTAGGTAATTGACTGCAAAAATGAACGTAGCTTGTGGACGTGAACTTGAGCAGTTGTTTGATTTCAAGCAGTCACAGATCGAGACAAGGTGATAATGAATGTGAAGCAGATTTTGAACTTAAACGAGCTTATCAGCAATTACGGTGGCCACCGTGTACAAATCACGTCATCGTTGATATAATCGCCAGTTTTTGTATATTATAGTTTGTTAGTTGTGTCGCAGCAGATATGAAAGAAATCGCAAGTCCTCCGGGCTACAAATGTCTGACGTCGGGCGTTCGGCAAGGAGCGACAGCTGGCGACCCAGAGTCCACTACCACCGGACCCGCTGGATCCGCCGTTGCTCCAGCTTCCAATCTCCGTCGTCGGATGTCGATCAGGGCGACTGGCGTGCGTCCTCGTCGGTCGACGTCTTCAGTGACTCAGTCGGGTGGTGCAGGCGGCGGTCTCAGCTCACCAGCTGTGTCCGGCGGCGCCGCACAGATCCAACTGTTGTCCATCCCGCAGCTGGACGCGATCCAGCGAACTCTGCGGATTTTAGACGTGCGGCTGCAACACGTGCAGAGCAACGCGCGTGATGACGAAAGGACTCGTTCCGACATCGAACACATTCGCCGACTTATGTCCGAGAACCAGAACGCCCTGGCGACCGTCATCACGGTGTTGTCGTCGATCCAAGAAGAAGTTCGACGACTCAGTATCACCGTACACAAACAGCAGACGTCGGTGCTACAGATTCAGCCGCCTCCGAGCGGCAGCGGCGCCGGCGCTGGGTCCAAAACTGTGTCGGCCGTTAAGGACAGTCACAGACAGCGCGGTTCAATATCACACGTGCCGGCGCCACTGACGTCAGCGACGACGTCAACATCGACGTCAAAAGCAACTGCTTCCGGTCCAACTCCCGCCTCCGCTTCCACGTCCGGTCAACCGTCGACGACGGTGGTACTTGGCTCTGGAGTGGAGTCGTCTCCTCTGTGATAACAGACCGTCAACTATGTCGATAACTAGAAATATATGTCGGCCCAGTACCGACATACTGTGCGGCCGTCCGCTTATTTAAACTTTGCACTGCACCACAAGAATGACCTTTGACTTCTAAAGCTGAAAACTGCACACCGTTTATTTATACTTTGAGAAATGTTTACATTTATTTGGTCTTTTAGCTTTGCTTTTTTCGAGTTAGGAGTTTTTACGAGACGGACATACAGGGTGGCCCAAAAAAAACGAGGCCACTCTGTTATATAGCTTCTAACTTCAGAAACACTGCTTAGATCTACACGATTTTTTGCAGAAATCAAGGTCGTTTCATTTTCAACACGAAAACATAAGTTATTGAATTTAATTATGTGCAACAGTGGCGCCACCTGGCGAATACGAGTCATATTGCTTCAAATAGCGATCGGTAATAGTTCATGACGCTTAATAACAGAACAAAATG
>Ga0056128_1006609_pt1 | contig 14637 bp, 9 predicted proteins | sample WorMetLIZISLAND2_FD_71113 | JGI IMG/M metagenome (GOLD analysis project Ga0056128, IMG submission 71113) | Marine gutless worms symbiont microbial communities from Max Planck institute for Marine Microbiology, Germany - Olavius geniculatus... ...
GACAACCCTGCAGGAGTTAAGCCACGCTGCCCTAGATAGGCAGTGGTGGGCAGCGATAGTAAGAATGGCGTCAGACACCAACGGGCATTGAGCCCACGGTTGTCGATGATGATGATGATGTACCAGTCTTCAGTGACGTCAGCGTTGCGTCGCACAGGAACTACAGTTTACTGCGATCGCAAGTCAAGTTCAAGCCCATGAAATAAACTAACATTTTGTGTAGTCTGGCTTAGTTCTGGAAAAAGACAGATCGAGACGCCGTTTGCGTGAAACAATGCCAAACCAGAGCGTAAAGACGCGTACAGAGCGATGTAACTGAACAGAACTGAAATGACATGAATTGACCAATGGGCAAGCAGTACTCCATTACAGTATAAGCACCGTCTGACGGTGTCGGTGGTCTAAGTGCATGACTACGCTCACGTACGCGTCAGCCAATGTCCAATAGGCTCGCCCTATTTGCTCTTTGGTCAGTTCGCCAAAAACTAAACCGTGTCAGTTCAGTTCGGTTTAGTTACGTCGCTTTGTGCGCGCCTTATGTTTTACCGCACACGCTTACCTACCACTGCTTTTACCAATTACTCTTTCTTCCAAGCCCTGCTTCTCGAACTTATAACTTGCGACCTGGAGATTATACGTACCGTGAGTTTTTTGTGCTTTTCTGGCAACATTGGTTGTAACTGTTTGCGTTTTTGTGTTGTTTTCGAAAAATAAGCATAATTATAATGATTTCCGCATTTGTTAAAACATCCAATTTTTTGAATCGCGTTTCAAAACGGTAACGGTTGACGGCGTGCGGACGGTGCGGTGTGAATCGGTTCGATTTGCTGCTGTAATCGTTGATCTACGGCCGAGTTGCGTTTTATCAGCTAGCCAACAGTCACGACATCTAACGCTTTTTCTGCTGCTAGAATGGCATCAATATTTGATGCCACGAAGACTGACTATTAATGATGAACTGCATCAGCCAATGAACGGGAGTTAGAGATGGTAACAACAAGGCTTTTATTGAAATGAAATATATTTTTACAACCGCTAAGTCAATTAGAACCAACGTCACTAATTTTGTATTAGTTTTTTTAATCGGTACGCAGCTAGCAAATTAACATTTACGCGGTACGTCTATACCAACAAGGTGAAGCTAATTCGGCACATAGGCGTTTTTCAGCAGTTGAATAATTAGACTGATAACCATTTGTATATCGAATACTTCTACCGTCACTAAATGGAATGGCTATCTAATTAATAGCCAAAATTCATTCAGTAACGTGTCAAAATGTTAAACGATTATCGGACATGCGATAACGTGTGCTCTCGTGCGTCATCGTGAGATCATTAATTTCGCGCATGATTCATAATCCCGGGCACCGGACGCCTCCGTTTTTCATTTCACGTAAAACATTACGGCATATGTAAATGTCTGTCGTGAGTGACTGATCGTCATATGATTCTTTTGCAAACTTGTCGTCACACAAATTTAGATGAATCAACTCACCGTGAAACGTCTTTTCGTTTTTTTTATTTTATGCATTTTTGGCCTATACACCGTTACACCTGGTGTCTTACCTGGTGCGCGCTTGCACCACAGAATCGTGGACTCAGACTGTACGCTGTTTTCGTCGCCAACTCGAGACTTTTTCTATAACCTAACTTTCCGGTCTCTTCAGTACCCCATTCCAGCCCTCGTACCTCAGATTATGTGGGCTTTTCGCCGACGTTGTATGTACTACAAATTACTTACTTACAGACATGAGGCGGGGCGGCGATGAGCTGTTGACGAGCGTGTGTTGTGACTGAGTCGCATCATCAGCTTGTGTCTAAGACAACGCACAGTGTCAACGCTGACACGCCGCCTGTTAGATCAACGACGTGCCACCGTGCGACCAACTAATGAGTGACTGCGTCATAGTGATGGCTAATTTGCGACTTGGCGCAACAACCTCACACTCGAAACAACGCGCTACAGCTGATTTACATGTGAGAGCCTTATGCCGCGTTCGCATGAACGTCGTCAGGCAAACGAACCGTCTGTAAACTCGAAGAGAACACAAAAGTCAATTATTGAACATAAGTATCGTGCATTTCTAGGTCTGACGCAGACTTCAGAATTTTGTTGCTTGCATTGATCAAAAGTGATTATAAACAAACGTCTTTAAACCACGTTTTGAGATCTAAATAGAAAAGTTGAAAACACATTTGTTCATCATAGTCCACGGTTAACTATATGCTGGTTTTCTGCCGGCGCCTTAAAATTTTGACACTATACATATACATATTAATGATATTACTGTGATAATGATTAAAATAATAAATTATTATTGGAAAACTGCGCTCAATGTATTGTGCCAGGATGCTCATCCACTTCACGCATGTACATTTAACTTCTCGGTAGGCAGTTAATGTCAACGTGGAAAGTATTGTTACTGCCCCAGTAGCGACAGCAGTATTAGTTTCTGTCACAAGTTTTTGTGACCTGACCACGATAACTCGTTAACCGATGCACTTAGCTTGATAAAATGTTGCACAGACATGTACATTGACAATCTCTAAAACTATATTGAATTTTAAGATCATAGCACAAAGATCGAAGTCATGTGGATTTTTGTGTGTGTGTTTTTTGCGTTCATGATACTGCGGCTACCCGCGGGCAGTACTTAGCCTTGAGAAAGGCTTGACAGTTTAGTTTGATTATACATTATTACTGCAGCGCGCAGCATCAAGTCTTGTTTCGTGCGCAGCGGTGTCATGTCACTGTCATAAGTGGCGGCATAAACAAACTATTGGCGTTCTCTGCGCCAGGCTAATGCGGTGAAAACTCGTTCAAATATTTATCGCCACCGGGCGGCAAGTCAGACTGGCGGACTCCATTCCTGGACGGCTGACGATTGAACGGACCTCGGTGTGACGGTCGGCTGCCTCGGCGTCGCTTCAAACGCGCCGGTCGGCACGCTTTTACGCTCATTAGATTAGAAATGAACGCAGCAGTCCGGCCCTAGCATGTGCGCTGATCGAGAGCAGGTCTCGTGGGAGGAATGCAGCGGACTGCGGCATGCAGGCAGAGGGAATCCCGAGCGGCGGCATGGATCGCCGGACAAGAAGCGGCATATGGATAGACAGCAGGTCGATAACCGACGCCGAACTGCACAGGGAGTTACTCCGAGCATAAGACTGTGGCTGGCGGTCATTAGACGTCGACCACATAGACGATTGTGCGGCGTCTCCGAGACAAAGCGTCGCAACGGCGGCTACATTCGTGCAGGGATCGATTGAATAGGACAGAGCTACATCGCGCGGTGTCCATACGACCGTGCAACTGACCCGTTTGTATCTGCGAGTGACGTGCTGCACTGATCAGCCGATTTCAGCTGCAACGAGGCTAACGATAAATCAGACAGCATAAATGGGATAATATCCAGTCAGTGACCAACTGTAAAACACACACATCGGCCGAATTATTGTATCGGGGCCTCAAGTAACATTCCCGTTACTTTCTCGAACAGAACATTCGCTGGTTATTAAAACTATAGACAAATTCGTTGACGTTTGCCTCGTCTACAGCTCAGGAGGACATTAATGGTCGATTTCGGTCAGTAAGCCTACGACAAGAAAGCTCCACGGACGGAAGGACAGACAAACAACTCACGGTATATATACCGCTTTTTGCTGTACGTTCATGGCGCGCGTAAAAACGACGCAATGTGAACCGGGCGTCCAGAGCATTCTGACTGACTGACGGACTGCAACGCATGCTGGCGGTGAGATGTCGCTATGGATGTATTCAGCGTCGGTTGCAGACGCTGACACTGCATCCATCATGGGACGTTCCGTTCTATCGTCAGCTCCTTGTTGGTCGTCGCCGCTGAAGCACGTTTGTCTCTGTCATTGCAGCCGATGACAGACGATAACAGACAATGTTTTTCAATGTGAAACCCTGTTTTTAGTCTCGTTTCCACCAATAACAAATAGTTTATATTGTGCGTTATGCTTATTCGTCTGCTTCAGTGACGTAAACGAAATTGCATCTTGACGCTTATTTGTATTACACGTTATATAAAATTATAATTCTCTAATAAATTTTATATACATTAATTTGTTCCGAATTGATATATTTTACTGCTGTAGTCATGAAGTGTAACTAATTTATTCAATTATCATTTTTTGTTACGCGCGACAGCTAGCATATGTAGCGCGTATTAGCTATGGTAATTCTGTCTTGGTATCTGTCTGGCACAACCCGGTACCGATCGGAACCCAAGTGAGATAGAGACTTTTGGTTTTTGCCGTATGATAGCTTAGAGTCTCTAGTATTTCGTGACAAAATTTCATGCCACTGGGTGAAGGAAATCCCCACAAACGAGGGGGAGAAAGAGCGGCACCCTCTTAAAATGGCGTTATTCTGCCGTTATTGGCTCGTCTAACGTGAAAATGGTTGCAGATAGGCACAGACATGCTGCTTATCATAACAAGCACTAGCGACGAGCTTTTTAGGAATGTTAACATTGATGACCTTGAATAACTTTGAACACCCAAAATAGAGAATTTAATGAATTTTTCGCGATTTCGGGCTGCGACACGCATTTTAAAAGTGAATTGCACCGAAATGGCTGAAGTTAGACCAAGACAGCCTGCGTACGAAATTTTTAACATTGAATGTAGATTTTAACAATCTAAGTCAGGACCCTCTAGGATCAAGAAAGCCTGCGCACGCAAGTGTCAAAGAGGGGTCTTCCTTTAAAAAGTGGTTATTTAATATTTATCCGCTGTTGGCTTGTCTAGCGTGAAAATGGCTGCAAATGGGCACAGTCATGTGCTTAAAATCACAAGCGCTGGCGACGAACTTTTTATGATTGTCAACATTGATAACCTTGATTGACCTTGAACTTTAAAAATAGGAGTTTTTGAGTGATTTTTGGCAATTTTTGGCTGTAAAAGAGTGAATTGCGACGAAATGGATGGAGATAAAACCAGATTAGCTGCGAACAGGAACTGCTATAGGCTCTCACGCATCTCATGAGCATTAGCTCAGATTTTTTTGTTTTAACCTATACGAATAAATCTTGGTCTTGCGACTGTCGGAAGACACAAATACTGCATGTATTTCTGGTAGTAAATCTTGCTTTATTAACATAACAACGATTTTATGAATATAAGCAACCTTAGGTTTTACATCACGCGAGACGATAGATATCTATAACAATTGCCCAAAAGATAAACAAAAAAACTAACAGTCTAATTATGTGTAAGTGCCTTCTAAAAAGTATGTGTAACGTTGAAAATGTACTCCAGAAAGTACGATCGTACGTGTGTTAGTTCAACGCCATCTAACTCTGTGAATTGTTCTTGCTACATGCAGTGCACGAACAAAGTGCAGTCTGGGTGTCAATGTCATGATATAAACGACTGATCACTTCCAGCTTCGCTCGGATGCATTGACGCATGCATCTGCGTGGAAAATGTGTAGGCCGCCTACATACTATTTCAATTCCAGCCAGCCAACGAGCACGAAATTACATGAAATTTGATTGCACGACGACTTGCCTACTGCTGGATGAACGAATTGTATTGTGGCGTCGTCCGAGGTACGGTACTTGGAAACTTCTACGTTGCCAGATCTCAACGAAAACGAAATTGTCGCATTCGTTACTGAAGTGGCCGGATGCGATAACCGTCTGTCGTTCCAAACAGCCTTCCTGCACGTACTGTAAACGCATAGTATACCGGCATTGCATACGTGTACATGTATGTCGAACCAGATTTAATTATTCAATTCGAATGACAGAATCAACGATCACGCCAAATTAGCCTAGCCATTTTTTCGTTAACATGCGCAGTGAAGATATTGGGGGCAGTTGGCGTATGCCTGTAAAACACGACTAAAGTGGTATCTTTGCTAATGTTATTTGTTTTATAGCATGGGTTAATCTAGGCTAATGTTTACGTCAAACTTCAAAGCAAAACATCAAATTATACACGAAACGATTTTGTCACAGTAAGTTTGCTAGATATTAATAAACCCCGGGAATTGAGTATTTTGTATCAAATAGCACTGACTATAAGGACAAAGAGAGATTGGTGCAATTGGCGGAAAAAGGCAAGGATCGTGATCGAAATTTGACGCGATTAGGATGGCGTAGTTTAATCGATCATCGACGAAGATCAATTCCTGAGCTTGGGTTTGGCGCGTTCTGCGCGGCGTAATCAGCGACAGCCGTTGATAATCGAGTTACTTGGCAATCAGCGCGAATGCTGCCATTATGTCGGTGGTCGGCGACAGATTAAACTCGAACGGGCATTTCGTAGCGAGCACCGACCGTGTCGTCTCAGTCTGGAATATATCGACGCGGAATGAACGAAAATGAAACTGTCAACACGTCACGACGATTGCCTGGCATTAATCTCGTGTTGAAATCAGTTAAACGCGCGATTTTATCTTTCTCCTTTGCTACCGAATTAAAAACTTTTGTGTGACACATGAGTTTGTTGATTGGTTATCTTTCCGATTAGGTTAATCATCATTCACTGCAAATTAATTATTCTGTTATTCTAATTTTTATGTACTTCAAATATAAATGCTTTTTCTTTAGTACACAAAAATAAATTACCATCACTAACCGAATATAGTTTGGCGACTGTTTTGAGGCGCTGAGTTCGTTATGGTGGTTTTCTTATGTCAGTTTTTAAGCGCGGTTTCTCTACAGACGCATGAAACCAAGCCGCAAGTGAATAATTTACGACGTTTTACGTATTGAACGTTAAGTTTTTGCCTAGTTTTCTTGGTTTATTACCAGTTTGTCTACCGAGGTCACATCGTTTTTAGTTATTGTCTCTGTTAGTACGATTTTTAGTCCGCGCAATTTACGTTAGGAACCTAGCGAAGTGTAATAGGCCTATATGACATCAGTAATAAATACTGACGACCGACCGACCAACGACCGACCTAGTGATTTAACTTGCTGGAAAAATTTCAAATGGCCGTATTTCAGCAACCAGTCATCCAATCCACTTCCGGTTTGATTCTAGGGTAGATCCAGTGGTCACGTGACCGATGACATCACGTTACATCGGCCGTTGGCGGTCATGTTAAAAATTTTTTAATGGATTTTAGCAACGGGTTACTGTGTCTACTTTTTAGGTTCGATGCCAGGGGTTTTGGGTCAGCAGATCGAATGCCTTTGGTTGGGGTTTTCGGTATCGGCGAATAATGTGCGCGGAGTATACATTAGACTGGTTACAGTCTACAATATTTCATGTTGAAATCTAAAATTTGATGGGACAATGTACTGAGTGTAGCGACTAGTATAGAATGTGGTGGGATCTTTGCCGTAACGATTTTGTTGAGCTTCACTGCAAATGAATGTTGGGTCAATATCTAGCTGGCGAAGATAACTCGTGAAGGGGCGCTGAAAATGCAAGTACTGGAAAATGCAACTACGGAAAATGCGAGTACGTGCCTGTAAATATTTTTGTGGAAATTGCAGTAAAATTATTAAGTCTTTGTCAAACTAGATTAAAAAAGTTGAACAAAATCTTCAATTTTTGTCTTTTTGTAAAATTATAACGCAGTACAAATTGACACACCAACAAAAACGGTTTATATGGAGATTAGTAACTAGGACTAAAGAGTACCGGTAGGCTTACAATCACTTGTAGTGTCCGAGTTACAGGAGTTCAGCCAGCGAATGAAATCATGAACTGGTAGAAAATTAGGAAGCAATTCCTTCACTTTGTTGAACGCGAGAATGTACAAATCTTTAGCTTTCCGTGCCATAAGAATGAAACATATGGGAAACATATATTGCTGGCGGGCAACAAAAATTGTAAATAGCTAATAGAACTGGTGTGGGACAGTCCTATAAGTAGCATTTAAATGTCAGAAGATCAAGCTGTGTAGGCCTATTTGATGCAAATATGCAGGCAGTTCCGGCATCAAAAGTGTTTACTTATCTACGAAAAAAACTGTTGGCCATTGCACATTTCTAAAAAATTTGTACTTACATTTTCTGTACTTGCATTTTCAGTCACCCCCTCGTGAAAACATTTGCACTGCTGCAATTTAGTATGATAGACAAGCGTTAACTTTTTTACTCCTCGCGCGCTACGTTCCTAACGTAGTGAAAAGGTGTATATGAGATCAGTGTAATATTGAGGACCGATCGACGACCGACCTTTGTTCCTGGAAAAGTCTTCCTGGAAGAACTTCAAACGGCCATATCTCCATAACGGTGCCACATAGACGCATGCGTTGAGGTATAGCAAGACAAATGGCAACTAGCGTCATCGACCATTATTGGAAATTTTTTCATCTCAGTTCCTAAAATCTGGCAATATTTTATAAACTTCGGGAGACAATTTTCAATAACGACCTCGACGCCAGTCACTATTAGTATAATATTAAACCGGCTTCAATTAGACGCCGGGTCTCTAATCCAGGCCGAAAGGAACGAAAAAGCTTTTAAAAGAATACAAAAGAAAATGATGCGCGTCTATCTGGTCTATCTGATAGATGTATGATGCGCGCGAGGAGTACATTAGATTGGTCACAATCTAATAATATTTCTTGTTTAAAGTATTGTTTATTGTTCAATGTTTCAGCATCGACGCTTTTAGCTCGAGATCTGTCGTCTTCGATCGTTGTTCGCGTCTACGCCGGGGCACCGTACGGCATAGTAATATGTAAGGTGACGTCATCGCACCTGTTTCCGGCGGTGGATCGTAATCTGCGACGGGTGGTCGTTACTGGCAACGACGCGTGGCGTTTCCGGCTAATTGACGCCGGCCAGCTGTTAACTGTCGGCCAGTACCCAGCTCTGTCTGGCCGCATAGGCGACGAGTACAACGTCAGTGTGACGTCACTGAGAGACGTCTCTGAGACCACCCAGGTCGTCAAGCTGCGTGTCATCGTCTCGCGAGAGAACATGTCGCCGCCGCGCTTTATTCGAACGTCGCCCGTACTGTTGGCGAGCGATGACACAAGTTACTTCGCCGACTCTTATCGCTACGACGTCCCCGGCACGCCACTACGCATGCGTCAAACTATTTCCATTTCCGACGACGACGACGACGACGCGGATTACAACCGTGTGGTGGCTTTCTCACTGCACCGTCGTGCCGGTAAAGGGCGCCAGTGGCGAAATCGCGACACGAAGTACCTGAGTATTGACCGGGTGACTGGTCAATTGAGCATTGGACAGGACCTCCGTGCGGCACCCAGCACCAGACTACGAGTTGACGTCGTCGCTACCAATTATGTTGCTTCACCACCACTTGCCTCTAGTATCGACGTCACCGTCTACGTCTGCGACCTCCCAGGTAAGTCTCGCAATGAGTTAAAATGTTGCCAGTACGCGTTCCGTTCGTCGGTCTGTCTAGCAGTCTGTTAGTCTGTCACATACGGGCTCCTGACTAAAATACAAAAAGGCGTAGGAAAAACAAAATTGGTGATTAAACGTTGGTTCTCCAGGGCAACCACAAGAAAACGACGTTTACTTACTTATAGCGGATCACGTTTCTGTCGGTCAGGCGTGTCAGGCGGCGCAAGCGCTGACTGTAAACGTTACGCCTAGTTTGCAGTCGCCGCTTAAACCGTTCGGCAGCTGGAAAAATGGCCGTATACATGTCGGCACTCGGCGCCGACATTCTGTTTGATGCATCCGTAATAGCAATCGTAGCATGACTGTGACTATCATGGAAATTTGGGGTAGTCGAAAATCATATCATCGTTCTTTCCAGCCGAACGCGAATAGTATTAGTATTTAGTATTTAGTATAGTATTTCAATATAGACTGTTGGGTCATTTTTTCGAGATAGCCCATCAATCATTGATTAGAAACTTTTCTGTACGAAGTCTATGCACACAATAAAAAACGACCAAATTTATAAAACAGGCACCGAGTGTATGCGTGAGGTTTCGGCTGTGGGTGGCATGGGATGTTTAGCGGTGGGGCGTGAGCGGTAATGGGTGCCGATGAGAGTGTCTGCGACTAGGATACTGGACCACCCACGGTGCGGTAATAAAGCTGTTTGTCGTCGCCGGAACTTGTGAATAATTTCTACGCTCAGACAGATGGACAGACAGACGGTCAGTTAGTGCTGCGTCTGTCTATGCCGCTTGATGTGTCTTCCTAATACATTCATCAGTCTACCAGTTAATCATTCAACCGAATACGAGTGATGAATATAATGAAAGAATTATTAGCATTTAGTATCATTTATTGTTGCCGATGCATTGTGAGGATTGAAGGTGCACAAGTCACTATACGTGTAGCATAAATAACCGTTTATAAACAAGAACCCCAGCTGTCGCTAGGATAGCCGACCGTACTGGCTGTCAGTGACCTTCAACGCCATCCAAGATCATCGATTTCCATGTCATTTGAAAGCCAATATGCGATTTTCTATTAGTGATCAACAACAACCTATAGGCCCTATCTCGCACCGTTTAGCCACAATATATCCGTGACAGACAGACAGACGGACGACAACTGTGACAACAGCTCGACCGTTACTTAAGCACGTGCGATCGGCTAAAAATAAATGTGGCTTGCTACGTGGCTCTCAGTGTGGAGCATGAATTTTAACTGATTCGTTGTAGAGCCGCAGCAAGTCGTAGTCCAAGTAGATAACATTACATCATTACCACGACCATTATCATCATCATCATCATCATCATCATCATCATCATCAGCGTTGTCGTCATCTTCGTCAGCGTCCGCAGCAGCAGTAACTGTCTGCTGGAGTCCACCTCGGGTCGGCGACGTCGCCAAGTACGAGTTGAACATCGCGCCTACTGCGTACGTCGACGTCGCCGCAAAGCGTCGTTCTCGTCGTCGACAAATCTGGATCAACGCCACAGCGGACAACGACGAACGTCCTGATGACGTCGCGGGTCGTCGACACTGTCATCGGCTGGACTCGGCGAGTCTGCCTTCCTCACAGCCACAGCTCATTCTACTGCGAGCATGGGCGACCGACCACAAGCCTGGCTTGTCGGTCGTCGCCCTCTTCACTGTTTCCGGTACGTAGCATGTAGCACTGCCAGGTGCTTGGTCCACCCTCTGTGAGTAAGTAAACAGGTCTGCCAGCTGCCCCAATCTTGGCTTTTTTCTCTGTTTGTTTTTGAGTTGAGAGTCCGTACCAGACGGGCAAGACGTGTAATGCGGTTTATGAACCGCCGCATAACAAACATTGTCAATGTCGTCAATGTCGCCAATGATGAATAGCAGCATTATTGTTGTCAGAATAACACAACTTAGAGTGTTCAGGTCATTGTTGTGGCACTGTTAAGCGACAACGACGCTCAGTTTACTCAGCTCAGTTCACGCGCGTGACTGTTTCTAGACTGTAAGAGTGGGCGAACACTAACTTTATCGACTCATCACCATCAACTTTCATCATCAGTAATTAAAGAAGAATTTTCTGTGCATCGTAATAAAGTCGTCCAACTAACATGAAGATATCGAATGAAAAGGCGCCTAAAGGCCCTAGTCGTGCTGTGTCTTGAGTACAGCCACAATGAAGACCACAGTGGGCGTTTTCTGTTCATCAACGGATATCACCGTCGCCACGCCTTGTTCAATTTCATCCTCCACGCATTGGCCACCTAGACACGTCCAATCCACATGCTTGTCTCATCGACGAGAATATTGTCTCTGTCTGAGACACGTTAACTACGCTGTTTTATTATGGTCTATTTACGACTTCGTGCTGTTCATTCTGTCTCCAGCACAACAGCGGAATAAGTTCATCTTCGTGTCGCAATAAAGAAACAATAACAGCAAATTAGGTCTCATAACGGTCAAACCAAGTTTGCAGTTGGCGCCTGAGCTTAGCGCGCTTGACCCTCCCCCTGTAAGTAAACACGTACACTATAGATAAGCAGCAATTTCTAGAGTTTTTGACGTCCAGCGACCTTGACCTGTGAACTGAAAATCGACAAATTGGTTACTCATACCGTGAAGGGAGTTTACACCAATTTTAAAGCTTGTTTGTTTTCGAGTAAGAAATCCGTGCGAGATGGACGAACAGAATGTCGACAGTGATGCTCAGCCACTGTTTCTCTGTTATCACAGTCACTGATGGGTGTGCGTGTGTGTCACTCGTCGTAGGATGCGTGGCATATCCGTGTTCTTTCGTGAGCTGTGAGCAGCGCGGCGTCCAACATTCGCTCAGTAATTTGTGCCTGTGTCGTCGGAGCTCAGCGCTGTCTGCAGCCGACTGCGTCTTTGACGTAATTCCACCTCAGCAGCCTCAGCAGCCTCTGCAGCAGCATCAGCAGCAGCTGAAAGCCACGTGCGCTGACTGTCTACAGCTCTCCTTGACGCCGCCGTGTCAGTGTAGAGCTTCCAATGATCGACGACGACGACGACGCAGTGCAGTAGCCGCTGCGGCGTGTAGCGGGCGCTGTGGACGTCATGCCGCCAGCCCGACCACCAAGTGTCGCAATGGCGGCACACCCACAGGCCTGGACGCCAGCTCGGCGCCGCGCTGTCAGTGCCGGGCGGGTTTCTTCGGTGACCGCTGTCAGCTGCTGGACCCCTGCAGTCAACAGCCGTGCCGTAACGGCGGCTACTGCCGCAGTCTGCTCGATCTCACAGGTGCGCCGTCATCCCATTCTACTTACTACTTCTACTCAACACACTGCAACGGTAAATTCATACAGCGCAGACGCATTAACGCTCGTGCACAGGCGATTTTCTTCTTGCGCTCACCTGCAGCGTGTATAAACGTAGATTGCAATACAGCTGAAGTAGAAATAAATTCAAATGACTGTGGGCAGAATTTATCAGTGTCTTGCGGGCCTTTCTGTCCAGTCCATGTGCTGTGTTTCTTTATCTGTCATTTGTTTTTCTGCGAAATAAATATGAATGCAACGTAAGTACATACATAAAAGTGTTGAAAATACTAAAACAAATAAACGCATAACAGATTTAAAATGTTAAAACTGCATCTAATAAAATACTCGCTTATTGTACAGGTTCGACGGACTACCACTGCTACTGCTACGACGGATTCTACGGTCACAACTGTACGTTGTACGACCCTTGTTTCTCGGCGCCGTGTCAGAACAACGGTCATTGTCGCAACCTGTCGGACACGGCGTACTCGTGCCGCTGTCGACCAGGCTTCCACGGTGTCAACTGCCAACTGTATAACCCGTGCGCCAACTCGCCCTGTCTACACGCCGGCATGTGCAACTCCATCGATGGACAGTTCGTCTGCGACTGCGAGCCGGGATACTACGGGTCGATGCCAATATTTTCCAACACAATTGTGCATTCAGTATGGCGCAGATTAAAATCTACAAGAGGGCAAAATGCATTTTCTCAACGAGCAATAAAAATTTTATCAAATTTTAGTATTTAAAGGGAAACTTGCAATAATCTGCTACTCAGTAAATTTATTGTAACAGTTGAACCACAAGTAACTTGTAAAACCGTGGTTACACGAAAAAATGTTGCCAACTATTTTAGCAAATTTTTGCAAAACATTTTAGTCTACTGAACTCGCGCTGAAAATATGAGTCGTGTAGTGTAAAATAAAATATTCGCAAAAATGTTCACGATGCTAAAATGTTTTGTAACGTTTCGGCAAATGCTTTATTTTACGTGCAACCACAATTGGCCTACCGGTAGAGTTAAAAATTAAAGGTTGTAGCTTTTTATGGGAAACCCATTGCAAAACGTCACCTGCCATATGGGATCACGCAGTGTTACATGTCACCCGACACAACTGAACGTTAACCCCAGCCGAACAGGCCGGTAATCGATTTACATACCTCGGAGAGATGGAAGGCTGAGTTGACCATGGTGTTTGTTATATACCTAGATGGTTTACCTGCCAACACAGTCCAAGTGGAAACCACTTGAGAGCGATCCAACCTGGAGTCAAAGCCACGACCTGTCGACTGTAAGCCCGACACTTTACAGTTACGCTACCAAGCCATCCGGTGTATAATGTAAGTAAAAATGCAGTAAGTTGTGGGTGATGTTGAATTGGTAACTGTTGTTTGTTGTCAGACGGCGATGTGAGCGGGTTGATCCGTGCAGTCTGCGGTCGAGCGCGACCAACAATCAGACACCGTGCGGTCCTCACGCAGTCGCCTGTCATAACTTCTCCGACACCAGCTACAAGTGCATCTGTGAACCAGGTCGATCAGTCACTGCACCCAGCATACAGTCACAGCGTCTTACTGCTTTCAGTCATGCATATAACAGCTCACTACATTCGTGGTATAGTTGGGAAAGATTTGAGGTAAATTAGGTAAATTTATATATAAACGCCAGGTGGGTGATCCTTGAAAAACGAGTTACCGTATTATAGGCCCATCGTAACTTCTGAACTTTATAGCTTTCTCAAATTACTGAAGTATTGTTATTTTATCGTGTGTGCTTTGTAGATGTGGGCTGTTGATTTTGACGACATCGAACTGGCTTTAGCCTGTCGCGTCTTAAACGATAATGCAAAATTTTATCATAATCGGATGATAACTTTATGACTTATTTGACCAACATATGAGCTGGTAGTCTTATCTGATTACATTATTTTCTTTCTTCGATGGGGCGAATGTATCTGTTAATGCCAGTATAAACTGGAAATTTGGGGCAAAGCCCAACGTGAGTCCGCCCGGCGCCCTAAGTC
>Ga0056128_1006610_pt1 | contig 14636 bp, 10 predicted proteins | sample WorMetLIZISLAND2_FD_71113 | JGI IMG/M metagenome (GOLD analysis project Ga0056128, IMG submission 71113) | Marine gutless worms symbiont microbial communities from Max Planck institute for Marine Microbiology, Germany - Olavius geniculatus... ...
TGGGTGACTGCCTGTGGGCAGGTAAACCATCTCGGGATGTAACCAACCGCCTAGGTCAACTCAGCCTTCCATCCCTCTGGGGTAGGTAAATCGAGTACCGGCCTATCTGGCTGGGGTTAAAGCGGGGCATGTTCACCTCTGTCGGGTGGCAGGTAACACTGTGTGATCCCATATGACAAGTGACGCTCCGTAGCTCTGAGATGGGTTCGCTCATTAGGAGCTATATGCGACCTTTATGAAATTCATGGCTGACCTTGAGGCCTTAAGCTGTGATGTGGGGGAAGAAGCGACGGGGGAGGTCGGGACAAAGTCGAAAAACTGGACCGTTAAGTGGCCGTCATTCACCAGATGCTGCCACGAAGCTGAGCACTATACTGACGAACTTGACAGAATCAGTGGGGAAAGAAGACCCAACAACTCAACCCCCGCTCCCTCAAGCTGCCCGTGGGGGCAGGTAGGAGGCAAGGTGGGGGGCACGTACCTAAAACCTAAGGACTAAGGACTCAAATGCCGTGATCGGGGTACGTGACCGTGCAACAGGGAAGGCGCTAGAGGGGGCTGACAGACGGACAAACAGACAGACAAACAAACAGACTTTCCGCGCATTATAGTAAGATTTGCTAAATCTAGCACTGATCCTAACACTACTCCTAACCCTATCTCTAACCTCCCTAACCGTGGCAGCCTTTCGAAATGGCCGACCTTCTGTATGGCGGCCTTTTGAAATGCAGGCAGACACTCTGAATTTCACTAGTACTAGTCGCAGCATTAGTAGTTAGTTGCAGTTGCAGTTGCAAGGTTCACAGTCGTAGTCAGAGCAGAAGTAGCAGAGATAATAGTGGAATTAGTATTAGTAGCAAATGTATTTGCCACAAAATGGCAGTCAACAGCACAGAAAACTTGACTACGCTACAATTAACAGTGATAGCATAACGCACAGTGAAGAAAAAATGTCAATGTCAGGCATGGCATTCAAATCCTTTGTGCCAGCTCTAAGAACCATCGGCAAGATCAACTCAGCCTTCCATCAATCCTGCGTAGATAAACTGAGTACCACAGGGTTCCCACTGTTTTACTGACAAAAAATCCAGGATTTTCCAGGACCAAATGACAAAATTTCCAGGACCTTTTCATAGCCCATGAATGTTTAAATATGATGAAAAAAGTAAATACCCATATTTAAGAGAGCAAAGTGAGCAGAGAAATATTTAAACAGTTGTACGCTGTACTTAAGTAAGCAACAGTCAACACAAACTGGTTGATATACTATTGCTGCTTGTTTTCCATTTGAGCCTACAAAAATGCATGATTTTCAAGGACATTTTTTCCAAAACCTTCCAGCAGGCGTGGGAACCCTGGTACTGGCGTCCTTGCACGGCTCTAGCTAAAGCAAGGCACGTCCATTGTCCACCTCTGTCAGGTGGCAAGTAACACTGGCAGGTGTTCTGCAGCTCTGTGATGGCTTTCCGACAAAGCCCTTTTAAGTTTTTCTACTGCTAGACAATATAAATAACAACTGATGGACTCTGACCTTGACTGCTGATGCCGATATCAAGCTGTGAAGTCGTATGGACAGCGCTGAGCTGCAGCAGAGGAGGTAGACCTGCTGTCTCACTATCACCTATCTCATCATTGCACTCAACTAGTTCTGACTTGACTCGATTCAGTTCTGACTGTGCATTACCATCAATCGGTGGATTGATCAGTCAATCAATCCATCAACAAATCAGAAAATATCGAACCATTAATCTATCCACTGATCAATGTATCAATCTATCCATCTCATAGACAAAACAAAATAAATAAGTAGACTGTTTACTCATCATTCGATAATGCAATGAGTTGAAGCCCATTTCATTAAATATTTACCGTGCATATTTCAAGTAGTATGATCCACCGACCTATATGATCAAACAAGCTATAAATAAGACTCAAATGATGTCATAAACGTCATTACCGTCTGCTAGCAAACCAAATTGTTTTTGCTATTTTATTTTTTTAAATAGCATATCATGAACTTTTGGATCATGTAGCTGTAACCTTAAAACTTTTTGTTGCACAAACCAAATTAAGGCTGCTCGTAAGTCGATATATATTAAATATTCATTGTGCTTATGCAGAGTGGGTGTGCACTTTTTGGGCTTCAGAGATTTTCATGGATGTGGTCTCGGTCGAGACGTCTTGGTCTCGAGACGGTCTAGAGACGTACTAACGTCTCGTCTCGGTCTCATCTCGGACAAAATCCTCAACGTCTCAGTCTCGTCTCGGTCTCGGACCGATGCATCTCAGGTCTCAGCTCGGTCTCGGAGCAATATGTCTTGGTCTCAGCCCAGTAGGTCTCGTCTCAAGTCTTGGGCCATTGCATCTCGTCAAGACGTTTTGTGCAGGTGCGCGCCGTGCATACTGTAGCTGCAGTTAGAGCGATACTAACCAGCATGACATTTTGTGGTTTAGACATATATTCGTTTCCAGTGTTTTTACCCTTTCATTTACTTCTTATCATAAAGCAGAATTATGTCATGCCAGTCTTTTCGTCATAAAATAACCTAGTGACAATGAAGATAAAATGTATGATGTCAGAATGAATACTATCAGCCAAATGTAGATGACGTATATGGCTATAATCAGCTTTAGTTTACTAATTTCAGTTGCTTGCAAATTGCGATAAACATAATGGCTTATGTCTACAGCACTGCAGTTGCAATTCTTTATGGTGCAAGCCGTTAATTATCCAGTGATAATTGTCAAAATAAAATGCAAAAAAACCCCACAATATCACAAATGGAAAGCGCTTAGCATGCTGAAAGTTAATTAATTCGTATTGTCAATGTCATTGTCAATGTGTTTCACCATACATCACGGAAAACGTCTCGGTGAGTCGTTGAAGCTCCCGAGACTCTGAGAGTCTCGGGAGCTTCAAGTTCTCGGCCAGCGTCTCGGAAGCTGCAATGTCTCATCTCGGTCTCGGATTTTAAACGTCTCGTCCCGAACAAAATTTTAAACGTCTTGGTCTCAGAGACATGGATCTCGGTGATCGGGTCTCATCTCGGCTTGGAAGGTCTCGTGCACATCCCTAGAGATTTTGCTGAGTCTAATATCTATGGTTTATTTTATCTATGATCCATCCACTGATCAATGAATCAGTCAATCCATCCACCAATCCATCAATCAATTCATCGATCTATCAATTCCAGTTTATTTCAGCCATATCTGACAGCTATGGATGGTTCATACTATAGTTCAATTTGAGTTCTGGCAGTTCTAGTTCAGTTCAGTTCTATCCAAAATGCGGGTTCTAGTTTGGTTTGTTCGGTTCGGTTCAATTCCCATCTCCAAGCTACAGAACTGAACAAAAGATACACGATGAGAAGTAAAAAAAATTCACTATGTACACAAAACATAAATGCCATTCGACACAGTTTTCAACCTACAATCTTGCCACATGACCTAAGACGCTGACTTACAAAAAGAACAAGAGAGTTACAATGGCGACTACTACTACCACTACCACTACTACTTGCAGTTCACAATGTCGTGTAATACATACATTGGCAGCAGCTCGCAATGTGGTGTAATAGCCACTTTTGACATCAGCATCGTCATCGTTATCATCGTACGTGCCCCAGGGAGCAGTGTCAATGTTGTCATCAATGTCGTGAAGTCCAAGAGATACTGCTGCTGGCGCTGAGGAAGACGGGATATGAGATGTCAGTGATTCTAGCGATAACAGTGTGGTAAATTGGTGATGCGGTTCAGACAGCTGCATAACCCGACAACTGCAACAACAGCCACCAATCAATCACTATTATTTGTTAACCAACGACAACGTCTCTGGTATTTCAACAGAGAAAACAGCTGTCGCTAGGGTAGGCCGACCATCCCGCCTATGTCTGAAGGCCAATGTCCACTGTCCAACTTCCACTTGTGGAGAAAAAGCCCCTGCCCTGAACCTAAATACTGATGACTACCAAACTATCATTACAGCCATCGGTAACACTGGGCCACTTTAAATCACTCGTGAGCAAAAATTAAGCAAAAACCTGCAAATTTTGTCTTAGATGTCGACTATTAAGACGAAGTAGTATGCAAAAAAGTAATTTTGAACGCAATGATCGCAGGACAGGTTGGTAACCCTTGGCCAAAACCAGGATCGACAAAACCGGGAAACAGTGATAGGTTTAGAAAATAAGGTTAAGGATAGGGTTAGGGTTCGTTTGGTGAGGTAGTTTTGACGTTACTGGTTTTGTCGGTCCCGGTTTTTACAGTGAACCCCTGAACAGCTGCCCATGTTTGAGCAAGGCCCTCAGGCAGCAGAAGAACATTATGGCTTAAGGCGTTACTGAAGCATGATAAACAGAAGGAACAGCAGGCTAAAATATTATACTAACATTACTGTGCATTAACTCACAAATTCACAATAACGATCACAGAATACTAGTGAATTCAAAGCATGAAGGTGTATCAACAGACACACCTCCTCTATCAGCCAATGACGACTCGCCATCTCAACGACACCGTGACAATTAAAGTGCCGACACTACGCGCCGATTAATTCCCAGAAACATAGAAATTGAACGGTAAAACGGCACTAGGCGTCGACACAGTTAAAACCGTGTCGAAACCCGCCAAATACCCAGCAAGGTCAGACGTAAACCGTAAACAAACTTCGCTCTTCGCTATCTCGAAAAAGTAATGTCATTTCGGCGTTTCGGCTGCTCACAATTAACGAATTGCCTTTACTGCCGTAACATGCCTGATGACTTGTAGCAATCATGATAGCAAACTAGAAATATGTACGATCGAGCACAATCACTCTAACCTTGATCACAACGGATGACGTCACGCGCTTTGAGGTCAATGCGCATGCGCAAGTGCAAAGATAAACGTATATCAGAGGGCTAATAAACGGGAACGCACTTATCCTTTTTTCCTAACCCTTTAAAGTTTTTAACTCGACAAGAACGTCTGGATATCTGTTTTCACTGACTACAAGCTTAGATAATCGTTACGTTACGTTTAGAGCCACTAAAGTAGCTACAGTGGGGACTGGGAGACAGTACCAGGGGCGTACGTCCCATTGGTCCCATTCAACTCCAATTATAGGAGACCATAAATGAAAATCTAGTGCCCGACTTTAAACTATTTTTTTCTGAAAATAGTGCCAAAAATGCATTTTTTTATTTTATTTCGTCAATACGGTAAGTTCGATAACTTAATAATATCGGTTGACCGTTGACCCATCACTACTGCAAAATGTTATTAAATTTCCAACTAAATCTAGTTTTACATACTAGAATATTGGCATATGTTAGTGTTTCCGGTGAGTGTTTCGATTTTATTTGTGTGATTTTGATTAGTTAAACTTGCTACTCGAATTATAGCCGCCCGGATAATACGTCATATGAACTATTAGAGCTTTTTTACTTTTTTGTTACCGGTATGAAGTTAGTTTGTGCTATCACTTACGGCGCGATAAAGCTACCACTGGCTCGTTTAGTGTGAAAACAGTTGCAGATAGACACAGACATGCTGCTCATCATAACAATTACTAGTGACAGGCTTTTTAATGATGTCAACATGGATTACCTTGAATATGCGGTACTCCACCGATTTTGGTGAAAGGGAGTCGCGATCCTTCCATGCGGAGCCAGAGACACTTCTCTATTTTAATTAGCACCTTATGCACTGGGACATCCTTCAAGATTTTTCGTTATGCACTCAGCACTGCCGGCATGTCCACAACCACTACTGGTCAGGTGTCTTCAACTTTTTGAAGTTTGACCTTACTCCGAAGAAGAAGAAGGAGAGCTTAGGACATAACCAGGCACACTGCATGATGCACTAGCCCCATAACCGCCGTAGGACCGTGTAAGCTGGTGTCTGGCTGAGAGCTAAGGAACAAAATAGAGCAGATTTAAACTTGTGCAGACTTGTCATTGTTAAGATGAATTTCATCACTGTCTTGTGGATCATACTGGTAAGAATTGTGCATTAGTAAAATACAGTAAAAGCCTTTTTCAGTCCCAATAAAAAACCAGAAAACTTAGCGTTAGAGCAAATTTCATGTCTCATGTGGACCCCATAGATGTTATCATATTTTGGTGATATTTTACACAGTACTTGTTTTTCATAAAAACAGCACAGAAATCGTAGTAAATGTTTATTGTATAAGGGGGTTTGATGCACCCTAATGAGTAGAGTGATTTGTCTACCAGTTTATTTCTGATCAACATAACCATTGATTCAGATGTAGCAGAAAAATTGGTGTACTGTCAGTTGTGTTGGAATTTTTGTGATGACCATTTTACTGCATGTATCATTTTTTGCTTATCTGTCACATACAGGGAAGAAAAGCTCAAACTTCAACTTGTGGCACTTTGCAGGAGAAAATATGTTTGAAGTCGAGTGCATGGACATCAAGCAAGAACCGGTAAGTTGTATTTTGTGCGAATAGTTTTTTTTTGTATTTTATATCTGCTTACTTGATGTTCGTAGCAGCTCATTTCCAGTACTACACAAAGTGTTCAGAATATCTGCACTATCAGTATTCAGATGTGTTTTCAATTCATGTGTGCTACTTGACAATGAATGCATCAGTGACATGTTCAGTGCTGTGCAAACATTTAGTAGACATTGCTTGAATTTATTGCATTCATGTAAAAATGAAGCTGTGATAGATCAGTCTGACAGAAATGCATGCTGCTTTATCATCATTACGCGCGACAGCAGAATAGCTTCACATGTCTTAGCCATCCTTAAGGTGTCCGTCGGTCCGTCTGTCACACCGTGGTATTGTGTCAAAACAGTGCAAGCTAAAATCACGAATTTTTCACTGTATGCTGCCCCAAGGACTCATGAAATTTTCATGTCTCTGGGTGCTGGGCTTCCTCTTAAACAATGGCGTCAAAGAGGGGTTCCCCTCTCTAAATACACGTTATTTTGCTGTTATTGACTCGTTTGGTGTGAAAACGTTTGCAGATAGGTACAGTCATGCTGCTTGTTATAACAAGCACTGGTCACGGGCTTTTTAGCTTTATTAACATTGATGACCTTGAACGACCTTTAACCCCCAAAATAGCCCTGGGTATTTAGTGAATTTTTCGTAATTTTTGGCTGCAGTGTACATTTCAAGAGTGAATTGCGATGAAATGCCTGAATATAGACTAAGACAACCTGCATGCAATAAACGCAGGTTCAAGGATGTTTGCACATTTGAGCATTAAAGAGGGGTACCTCTCTAAAAAGTGGTTATTTTGCTGATATTGGCTCGTTTAGTGTGAAAACAGTTGCAGATAGACACAGACCTGCTGCTTATCATAACAATTACTAGTGACAGGCTTTTTAATGATGTCAACATCGATGACCTTGAATATCCTTGAACCTCTAAAATAGAGAGTTTTAGTGTTTTAAAACTGTTTTTTTTTGCATTTTGCGGCTGTGACGCACATTTCAAAAATGAATTGCACTGACATGGCTAGAGATAGACCTGGACAACCTGCAAACATGAAATGCTAGTGCTATTGCACATCTTATGAGCTTTGCTCAAATTACTTGTAAATTGAAATTATGGTTATGAGTCTATAGGTCATTCTGGCTAATGCAAAATGAATGTTGTAAATTTGGAGATGTAAGTTTCGCAAGGTGATGCAGTTGATTCTATACAAGATGGCAGTCATTATTCCAGTGTCTTATGTTTTATGTGCTATGAAAATCAGGTCACATTAGTCTAAATGTAAAGAGGAACTTTCCACATGGATATTTTAATATAGTATGGTTTTTGTACACTTTGTACATGCTTATCATGTGTATTATATAGAATAGTCTGCAGAGCTTTGTCTTATATGGTCATCATATAGTTACTTGCGTTTATGCCATTGGTTGCAAAGTCTTGTGCCGTGTCAACTGCTGTAGATGTGACCGATTTTGTGAGAGTTAACTGTGAAACATTTTGCCCCACCGCACAGTACTCAAAAGCACTGTGTGACTGTAGTGAATTTGATCAGTGATAGTTCGTGCGTTGATTTGTGTTGCAGGCTGAAAGCTGGAGTGGTAGTGAATGGCAAGTGGACAGCATTGGACACTATGAGGCAGACAGTCAGTGTATAGTTGAATCAGCTTACAACGAGCCACATCTGCAGCCTGTAGTAGTGATGAAGAAACTCACCAATGCACAGTATGCATTGTTACCATTTTTATATCATCTCTATGAACTCATTATTATTTAGCACATTGGCACATTCTTGTAGACTGCACATTTGATGTGCACGTCAGAGATATTGTGAAGTTGATACACTCAAAGAACTTTTTGACAGTGTTCAGTTTTGAAAAATCGTTGGTTTTATTAAAGGTACAAATTTTTATCCTTGTATGTGATGCTGTTGTGTAATTAGATTAAAGATCTTGATCGCCTAAAACAAAGTGGCCCATTTTTAAACACAAAAAATCATGCTTTTAACCATTCATGGTTAAAATAAGCTGAATGGCATATTTTGTGTTCATGTCATTTTATCCATGTGAATCTCTTTTTGTATCATATTCGTGTTTCTATAGCTTGGTATTTTGACCTGAGTACAAGTCTGGCACTGTTTGGGTACCCATCGTGCATTTCAACGATGTGGCTCGAAGAAACTTCACTTGTACGAGTGAAGTGTTTACAGTTGCTTGTACAAGAACAGAACTCAATGCCTGTCAGCCATATTGAATGACATTGAATCGAGGAAATGCTTGGCAGATAAAACAGCATTCCACTACAAAGTTACTATTTTTACTAACTGTGCACCTCTAACGATGAACTGTTTTACAGTGATGCCAATTCTGGCATCATAAATCCTAATATTTACAAGTAGTTTACTTTGCATGGGTTGGATAAAAACACCACTTGCACAGAAACTACTCGTATGTATGTGAGCAGCCGCTTTACAGCCATTGAAATACACGATTGGTACCCGGACAGTGCAGGACTCGTACTTGTGTCTGTGTGAATGCAGCCTTATTCTGGGATTTTTACTGATTACTGTTGGCAGTTAGCTGTTGAGTCAATGAAGGAGTCTTTAAAACATAACATCACATAACATGATAACATTATGACAAAACATACACTTGACTTTCTTAGTTGCAGTGTTTGATCATTATTGTCTGCTTATTTTTAAAGTTCTACTGCACACCAGACGTTTCACTTAGACTCTGATCACAATGCAGTATAATTAAAACGAACAATATGCAGTTTCATTACATTCATGTGCTACGAGGAGTGTTCAAAAAGTTTTGCAAGTCAATATGTTAGACTAAAAAACTTTTCGAAATCTACACAGCAATAAAATGCACAATTCTCCCAAACGCATATGAGCTTAAAGCGGATATGACTTCATTGTAACTTATGACATCATGAAGCATTCTATATCGGTCCCTCCAGCTATAGGCTTCTATCACAGACTTGAGTCATTCATTGTTTGGATAGCAGACACCACAGAAAAAATTTTTTAAATTTAGAAAAAGATAATAGTTACTGTAAGTCCGTTCTCTGCTGCGTGTAGGGTTGTCTTATTGTACGAAGCCAGAGTTGCGAACAGCTTGCTGGGTATTGTAACTTTGGGATGGGACTGCAGAGTGAGCACTGCTGGATTTAGGGGAGATCTATGGGGCTTGCTCCCATGCCCCACACATTAGGGCTCTCTAGGTCGTACGTTGTAAGAATTGTTTAGCTTTTCACAAAGACAACGGATATCACAATTGTTAACTTTTCAGTAAAGTTTAACGGACAACGTCAAATGCTGACGTGACATCGTAATTGACAAAAGCATTCTTATTTATGGCTAGCACAGATTTCGGCTACTGAGTATTCATATTGCAAATAAGAAATTCAAGAACATATTTGTCAGGGCTTTCACAAAGTCACATATTTTGGGGTTTCACGTTCATAAATCTGGCTGCAGACTGGAGAAATGTGCGTATATTTGTGCTGTTTGTGTTAGCACTCCATGTCATATCTGTTTAATGCTTTATGACGTCGTGATGTCACATCCGCTTTAAGCTCATACGAGTATGGGAGAAATATAATTTTTACAGGTGTATAAATTTTAAAAAGTTTCTTAGTCTAATATATGGGAGCCTATCGAGTTGCAAACTTTTTGTGATTTTCCTTGTGCATATAGTTTTTTCATGGATGGCACAGATTTTGGCTATTCAGTATTTATAATTGCAAATCAGAAATTTGCAGACAAACTTGTCAGTGCTCTCATAAAATTACATGTCCTAGGGCCTTGTGTTGGAAAGTCTGATGGTAGACTGAAGAAATATCATGCAACGGCAGGCTTAATTTTATGCTGTTTGCGCTGGCACTCCAAATCGTTCCTGTTTAATGCTCTCTATGGTGTCATACATTACAATGATGTCATATCCGCTGTAGGCTTATACATGTTCTGGAGAAACATACGTTTCATTAGTGTATTAATGTTGAAAAAAATTTTAGCCTAACATATCGACTTGCAAAACTTTTTGAATGCCCCTCGTATTGTGCTATTTGGAAGTGAACAAACTGTGTTGCAGGCTTTCAGAATGGATGTTGGACTGTAAGGATGAAGGTAGGTTTCTCTCTAGTAAAGCACTTTAAATTATTCCATTTTTACGCGCGAAAGCAGCTACTGTCACACGGGTGGATCAGGCAAAAACGGTCCAAGCCAGGATCTCCAAATCTTCTCCATTGGCTGCCTGGAAGACTCTAGTTTCAGGAACCATAAAGCTTTTCCATAAATTCGAAGGGGGTCACCGTGAACGAGGGCCTTAAATGAAAGGGGGTGGTTAAAATTTGCGATTTTCGGCCAATAACTCGCTGTATCTCAGTAACAGTGCGAGATGAGGCCTATGTTACTATTAATCACTAATAGGAAATCGTATACTGGCTTTTGATTGGCGCCGAATTCAATGACCTTGGATGACCTTGAACGCCAAAATAGGGATTTTTATGGATTTTTCGGGCGATTTCGGGCTGCTACACAAAATCATTCACAAGGCGGCGTTACGGTACTGGCGTTTGTGGCGTGGCGTAGTTGTTAACGCGTTTTGGCTGAAACAAAGTTACTCTACGTCGGGCCTGGTTAGTACTGTGATGGGTGACTGCCTGCGGGCAGGAACTGCTATAGGCTTTCGTGCGTCCCGTGAGCATTAGCTCAAATTTCTTGGTTTATTTGCTATGGACTAGCTTAGCAACTCTATCACCTATGCTTGTTTTTGCCTTACACAGGACATTTATTCAAACTTACTGCAGGTTGTTCAAGCCTGTTGCACTACTATGCAGTAAAATTGGCCTGATCAAACATCATTTGAAAGTAGTAGCACTATCAGCAGCAGGAGTAGTTGCAATTGCATGATGTTTATAGTGGCCTTTGCTATTAATGCATTTCACTGCAATTAGAATGTCTTCATATTTTCCTTATTGTGCTCCAAAAGATGCCAGTTATGTCAAGGGCTCTTGCGGGTCTTTGAAAGTCCTTGAAAGTTTTTGAATTATTTTTCAGATTTTCAAGGCCTGGAAAGTCCTTGAAAACAGACATAGTCCTTGAAAGTCCTTAAATCTGTGTCTGAAGGTCTTTGAAAGTTCTTGAAAATTTGATTTGTTAAAATGCTGTGACTGAACGATTGAGTTTCTGATTAATGCTTGAAGGTGCTAAATTGTCGAATCTGAACTGAACCTGCTCATATATGCTTATAAAATTGTCGGTTTGATTTAATTCAGTTCTCTTTATATATCCTTTGTATGGTCCTTGAAAGTTCTTGAATTTGATTTTGATAAACAGCAAGTACCATGTATAATATCTGTAATAGAGTACTGTGGGCTATGGGAATTTTTAACAGCAGCCTACCTCATTGCATTTGGTAAAACTTTACATTAGCAGTTTGTTCATGACTTACCTGTTTGTACTTACATGTTAGTAATTGTTTGTGTCTAGTGGAGAGCAACATTAAAGAGGAAGATGAAGAGGAATTCATCCAGCTGTCTACTGAATATATTCACCACAGTGAGAAAAATGGAACAGACCCTTTTTGCCTGCAGCAGAGTGAATTTACACAAAGTGATCTGGTGAAGGTTGAATCGAGTGCTGAGAACGTAGGGCTAAACAAACAAGGAATTGTTGTTGATAATTATCACTTTGTTGGACGAAGTATTAGACAAGGCATGGTTGGAAATGAAAATGAGGAAAATGCTGATAGTGAAGTGACAATATCGACGTGTAATAACATTAATAAACCAGGCAAGCATGGTGTTGTTACAAGCAAACTTAAACTGGTTGTACCTAGTAGTGGTCAAGGCACATCCAGAACTGATGGTGAGATCATGTCTCGTACCATACCGAAAGTGGCCTCTAACGACAGAAGTTGTTCCGTGTGCAGTAGGAAATTTGTGCATAAAAGAGATTTGGAGAATCACATGTCTATTCACACTGGGGAGAAACCATTCAGTTGTAATTACTGTGACAAAAAATTCCGACTGAAAGACCTGTTAAAGCGACATGAGATGTGTCACAACGGTGACATGCCACAGTGTCATCTATGTGGAGGAAGATTTGTACAGTTGAGATCACATTTGAAGAACATTCACTTTGCTACCAGTTATGAGTACTTTTGCTCTGTGTGTAAAAAGGCATTTTGCAAAGATACTAATCTGAGACAGCATATGTTAACACATACGGATGAAAGGCCGTATACATGCCAGGACTGTGGAAGTCGGTTTCATAGGAAAAACCAGCTGATATGTCATATGGTTACCCACACGAAGGAAAAGAATCATACTTGCACTGTTTGTGGGAAGAAATTTGCAAGAAGAGATGGTATAAAAAACCATATGCGGGTGCACACAGGAGTGAAACCATATTGCTGTGAAACGTGTGGAAGAGCTTTTAAGCGGACTGAAGCTTTACGCAATCATCAGCTGATACATACGTCAGAGAAGCCACTTGTGTGCTCTACGTGTGGAAAAAGATTCCGACAGATAGCGGGTTTAACAAGGCATATTTTGATCCACAGTGGAGAGCAGCCGTTTGAGTGTTCAGAGTGTGGAATGAAGTTCAACCAGTCCAGTTCAATGCAGAGACATAAGCTGACTCACACGGGAGAAAAGCCTTACTCTTGTAGCGACTGTGGACAAAGATTTACTCAGTCTGGTGGACTCTGTTCACATCGACGTAAACACTGTAGTGCTAGAAAAACACAGACATAACCATGGGTGGTGGGTGCTCAGGAACTTATCTACAATCCTGGTTATTGGGGAATAGAGATCAGTTTGGGTTTTGAGTACCATAGGCATGAGGATTGAAGCACTGCAAGTGCTGAGTGTGGGTTATAGGAAGGGGCTTATTCCTCCGACTGGGGGAAGGGTCTGGGAAGTGGGGAGTGGACTGAACCCCTCACCTGAAATTTTAGACCATCTTCCTGGAAATTTTTTTGCACCATCTGCACTCAATATTGTTTTTTGTGCACTCTTCAGTACTGTTACATACATTTTACACTGTTTTATATGATCTTCCCAACTTAGATCTGCTCTTTATGGATACCCAACGTCCTGACATTATTTGTTGACTGTAACTTGTAGCTGCATGAAATATGTATGCTGTAGCATGTTGTTTGCTGATATATGTATCATTGTCTTCATTTGCAGTAATCACTAAATATAGTTCAGTTTTGTTATTCGACCAAAGCTAATTGTTTTGCCATTTTTGCAAAGTGATTTGTAAAAACGGTTAATACAGTCAGTGATAAGATTAGTGAGGGCTAGGTGGTCCCAAAGCCATTAAGCTAACTTTGTTATTTGGTGGTTGATGATAAACTGTTACAAATTTCAACAGAACATTGCAACAAAAATTACTGCAGTAATTGAATAACAGTATCACATAATATCTCTAGCATCTGTGCAAGTGGCACTGTTGGCATTTTATGCATACTGTTTCAATCAATGTTCTGCATCTACAGCTGTGTTGTGTATTTTGTGTAACATGCTATCTCCCTGAGTTCCACAGACATGTTCTGCCTATTTGTGTTGTATATGTTTTACTCTGCGTAAGGTAATGTTTTCATTGCTCATCAATATTTACTGTCATTTTTGCTTATTGTTATAATTATATTAGTGGATCAGGGCCTACCAGTTGGGGTTTACACATGTCTTGTATCTTTATATACCCTAAAAACAAGTGAGCCCACTTTTTTGTCTACTTCGTCATTATTAAGTAGATTTACTTGACATTTTATGCATGTCATGCTATACAGAGTAGTGGTTACAATCCCGGGATTGGAATCTCAATCCTGGGATCCGGGATTGAGAAATTTGTAATCCAGGAATCCCATTTTGGGATTATGCTTACAGATTGGTCGTTATTTTGATATCCCCAATTGACATATTTTATGCATAGGGCCCCTACGAAAAGTATATCCGAACTGTAGAGAGTGACAGTGACTGTCAAATACAAATTTCCGGCGACAGCACGAAGTAATATTCTATCGCTCATAAAATATATTACTAACCACACTGCTAAAATTTTTATTTCTGCCATTTAATATGCAAAAAAGTACAATTTCAGCTAATTTTTGTAATCCCGGGATTCGGGATTGGCGGAAACGGCCGGGATCCCGGGATTGCAATCTCTAGT
>Ga0056128_1006611_pt1 | contig 14635 bp, 13 predicted proteins | sample WorMetLIZISLAND2_FD_71113 | JGI IMG/M metagenome (GOLD analysis project Ga0056128, IMG submission 71113) | Marine gutless worms symbiont microbial communities from Max Planck institute for Marine Microbiology, Germany - Olavius geniculatus... ...
TGCATCTGCAAAGGTGACAATATTTGGAGCAAACAATATTCCTGCATAAATTTCATGTGCTGTGTCTTTGGCAATAGAATCAACCATATCATTATATTGAATTCCAGAATGTCCAGGTATCCAAGCAAGAAAAACATCAATATTCATATCTGTAAGATCATCCTCCAAACTGAAAAGACTTTCAAATAGTTCTGAATGTCCTCTAACACACTTCCTATTCATGACTGATTTGATCACGTAAGCACAATCACTAAAAATGTAAGCACTCTCTCTACTTCTTCTGTAACCTGCCTGCTATATTTACATTGGGATTCAGATACAGTGTGCTGCAGTAAAGAAGACTCATAGACAAAATCAGTGATGTGGTGCCTCGAGGTTGCTTCGAAACAGAATTTTACTGAAAAACCTATTATCAGACCACTGGACTGATCTAAATTTTATTATCAGTCTGCAGAGTGGGCGAGACTTACCACTGATTGGCTGTGCTTGCCAGTGATTGACAATGCCGCATGTAATGTCCATGGTTCAACCGCAAGCAGCACCTAGCTAATGCTTATGATATCGCAATGACTTTACACACGGCCAGCCGTATGTTTGTGTTTCTTAAAGTTTAAACTTTCTGTAAAGGTTAAACGTTTTGTTTCATTATTATGTGTATGTGCAATTTTGCCTGCAAAGGCCATCCCCAAAATGACTTATACTGTGTCGGGCAGCACATTAAACCCTACTCACTCACTCACTCACCCCCTTGGCCTTGGGCTTGAGAGTTGGTGCATTGGTCTTGGCCTTGGTCTTGGCCTTGAAAGTTGGTGTTTTGGTCCCATCACTGGACAATATATCGTTGCAGATGCTAACACAGAATAGATGCTACTCTAGAAGACCTGCATCAACAAATATTACTGTTTTCTGTAGAGTTTCAGAGATTTTTCTCGATACAATTTATTATTATTAGTGTAATTTTTAGCATCTCAACTTTTATTGTTCAGAAGTTGCACAGTTTTTTGGTGGTTCAACTTTTTTAGCACGTTTTAGATCATGATTTTGAGAGGGATGTACATTTATTTCTTATACTCATTTATGATACTTGTTACTTACTAATACTTGACAGTATGTTTTATCTGCCAACACCTGGAAATAAATTTTGTTGTTTTTTTTTGTTTATTACATATTATGTATGTCAGTGATATGCATTTCAGTATATTTCAACTGGAATGTGCTCGAATATTGTGTTGTTGTAATGTATATATTTGTATATAGACGGCCAGCACGGTGTCTGCTGAATTGGAAGAAACAGATTCAAATGCGTCATTGGCACTAACCATTGGCGATTCAGAGCCCCCAAGGAAGCAGTTTTGTTTCAAGAATGCTGCTTATGAGGTAATTTCGCAGTGACATGTGATTGTAAATTGCTAAGTTTTTTTGCATACATTGCTGGCTATAACAATTACATATTGATCATCAGATTTGAAGCAACTCTGAAATTGCAAAACTATTCCATGCAGTTTTGATTGCATATAAACTTAATCGTTCAAAGCTAAAAGTTGTATTTTTGTGTTTTAATTGTTTCTTTGGCATAATCAAGTAACCGAATGACTTATTTGATTTTGATATTTAATTATGATATGGTTGTCTTGCTAACTTGTTCATGTTGCTTTTTTAAAATAAGCTTTCACATGTGCCACTAAGTTTGAGATTGTGGCAAATAACAGCTGTGAGGTATAATATTATATATTATTTTTTTTCTGAAAAATATTAACTAAAACTCCAAGTGTGTCACACTAGTGCAGTGTGTATTGTGCAGTGTATGGCTAATGGTTTGCAGGCAATGAAAGGCAGTGCAGTTGGAAGGAAAACAAGAACATGGAAGACACTGAAGCAGATTGTAGCTGCTGAACGTTCATTACAGTGGACTTCTGACACTGCCTTATGTGAGCTTTCTTTCAAATATCTCCTATAGGTCAGGGATACTGCAATAACAGCAAACTTGGTTTTCTGGATGTACTGTAGTCCCTATTGCATCTCTATTTTACCCAAAATTTGGTGGTGTCTTCGTTTTCCTTTTACTAGATCACTGATGTTATGCTTGCAAAGAGTGAAGGCACTTTGCTAATTATTCATGTAATAACTTTTGAGGTAGCCCAACTAGTATGACCACCATAGCTCAACATTGTACACCAGACAGATGGGCAGCACATAACGCGGCATAATTCATTATCTGCATTCTTAACTTACTTGTGACCATAATTTGGTAAAAGTACAAAATCTTTACTCAGCGGCATCATGAGTTTAAAAAGTAGGCGGGACATGAAGTTGCAATTTTCTGTCATATACTGCAACTTTTCAAGTTGATAAATTCATCAAATTACAACATTTATATACATTGTTGTTGTTGACGTTTCGACAACCGCTGCTGCCTTCATCGAAATGACTGTCCACCAGCTGTCGCTGTGGCGGACAGTAAGTAATTATAGATGTGTGGAAGTTGGTAGGACCCCTCGTCTTTGTTCATCAAACTTTCACACATGTATGATTACTTACTGTCCGCCACAGCGACACCTGGTGGAGAGTCGTTCCGACGAAGGCAGCAGCGGTTGCCGAACATCAGCAACAACAATGTATATAAAGGTTGTAATTTGATGAATTTATCAACTTATCAAGTTACGTTTCAACCTATCAGTCTATTTAAACACTGCAACTTTTCGACAGAATTATCACAGACAGTTACAAATTTCCAACAGAAGACATTATACCCACTAAAAAATTTTAACTTTGACCCTAGATTTCCTCAAAAGTGGGATATTTCGCTCCAAATTGTGCATAATTGGTGACAATTTTTGGACAAGAATAACATTTTCTGATGATTTTCTTACAGCCAAAACTTTAGGGTAGGTGACTGCTTTTTTGTCACTTTGCCATAACACCACTGTCTTTGCTGTTATCAATCAGAGTTGCCTTAGTATCAGAACTAATTCAACTAGTCTGGTGATTTGAAATGTTCGTGCATTAATTGTTTTGCAGACAGTTCCATAGATGCTCCGCCATCTTTCAAACCTGCAAAGAAATATTCTGACTTGTCTGGATTGCCGGTGTGTAATATTTACATCATAAAACTATATTTTATGACTTCTGAATGATTACGACATGAGTATCCTCTACTATCCAGTATCCACATGTTGAAATATATGATATTTATAAATTAATACATACATAGTTTGTGTAAAGTATTTATGTTAATAGTGTTATTGATGTATAAATTGTTTGGAACCAAGTGATAATGAAATAGCAGTTTTTGTGCACTGTGGACTTCTAAAACGTGAGCTACTCTGTAATCTGAGTTCTGATGTGGTTGAATTGTAAAAGAAGCTATCGTTCTTTCAAAGAGTGATTATGATGACGGTCACAGAATGGAAGAATTTTATTTTTAACAGTTATATTACAAACCCTAGCTGTAATTTTTGTTACTTTAATCATCAAAATTACTGACGTAGTTGCAGCTGCTGCTTGTTAGTTGCCACATTTGTTTTTTTGTCCCACAGATGCTCGGAATGCTCTTCTGAACTACAGTATTTTAGAAGCAGTACGCATATTTTATTTTAGATGATATTTTAATAACTTTTACTTATCTTTTGATTATCACACCAAGCATATTTGAGGTTATTCACTGTTAACATGCTATGTTATACATTACTTACCTACTTTACAGCGTTGCAAAGATGGTATCATTACAGTGACATGGCATTTGTGTTCACTCTGCAGTGTCCATACACTGATCCACACACTAAACTTCGCTACGCTACAGCCGAGGAATATTCTCGGATCCGACTGCTGCCAACGGACATTGTGTCTGGACTTTTGACCCTACGTCATGCCAGCAATCCTGTACAATAGCGTTTTAGTCTGTAAAGTGTATTCAGGACCGTGACCAAGAGTTCCCTGGGGATGAGAACTAGAAAACTATACCAGACCAGTGCCAACGTATTGTGCAGTCATCTGCCTTTGACTATTTGAACTGAAAATTGGCACCATTATTCTCACCCTGGGGAATGTTCACACCAATTTTTCGGTTTTCTTCAGCTCTTTTTTTTAGTCTGTAGGGCTTATGGGTGAACAGACAGTTGGCTGGACCGGTAAGATGCTTGCTTAGTGCGGGCTGTTAGGACATTCGCACAAATATGTGCAACATGGGTCATGTTTCTGGTAAAGCTGAGGCAAAACAGATAACTTAAGATTGTTTTCCAATGCAGTTTATTATGTGTTATGTGTGCAATAAATATATAACAGCAAGTCGAATGCAAGTCAGTGATTGTCATATTTTCAACCATGTGCATCAGTGAACTGCACAGTGACCTGAAATTGTTTCTTAATTACGAATTTATGACTTTTTTGTATAGCACATTGTTCTGTTACTGGTGAACAATAATGACAGTACGTGCAATTGCAGTTACATATTAATACATAATCACATGAGAGAGAATTGTTAAGCAACATTTCACAGCAGGACTAGTGAGTGAAGTAGTCATCAACGGATATGTGGTGGAATAGATGTGTCAGTGTCATCAACATTGCAAATTGTATTTTACAGTTCAGCTGTAATATAGCCACTATTTTTCCGTCTGCGAACATCACTGGTGATCACGATTGTCACTTAGCACCATTTAGCACTTGGTGTTGTAAGTGCTAAGAATACTGTGCAACTAGCTACCACACAGAGAGGACACGCAGATGGAATGTATGTTACTGATACAAGCATGGGGCTTTTTATTGAAAGCTTAGACTTAAACAGTACTACATTACTCTGTGACATTCGAGTTACTTTAACAGTTCCCCAAATCAAATACATATTCATTATCGTCTAAGCCTGCAGCCAGTTAATAGATTTATAATTCTAGTAGTATGGAATAGTACAGCCCAATGAACATTCATGGGTGTCCACTGCCCAGAAGTTAACTGAGCATGGTCAAAATATTGTGATATTCTTCAATATTTTTCTTAACATTACTATCTGCAGAACTTTTGTATCGTCTTGTATGCATAGTTAAAGGTATAAGCATGCTCAGTGAAATATTGCTAATTAAAAAGTCATTAAGAACAACAAATCAACGAATAAATGCATAGTTTAGCAACAGGCATGCTTGCTTTATACACTGTACAACACTGATTGTCCTTATGACAAATGAACATGAATGAACAATTGCCGCCTCAGACGTCACGTAACTTTGAATTATGCAACAGAGTCAAAAAAATTACCACAAACACATATAACATTAATGAAATATTTGGTACAGTGTTACACAAATTAATTCAGTTACCTCTACATTTTAAACAAGTTAAGGAAAAGTCGAGTGGGACGTTAAACTCTGCTCACTCACACAGTCACACACTCAACAACTTGATCGATAAATATCAAGCTAACCAAGAACAACAGTAGCTGTGTGCACTTTTAACAAAGATTGGTTACATAACTTTAACATGTACGTACCCTGCGTTATTCGTGCACTAAGTGCCTTGCAACAAAAAATGCTCAACCTTTTAATGTTAGCTCAAAATTACAGAATAATAAAACAATTTAATGTTAAAACATAGGGCTGCTATTGGTCTCGTTTTCACTTTTCAGTCGTTACAACAGGCAACAAAGATGCAATGTTTTCTTTATGGGAAAGCACACGCCAATGGTGTCCCTTTCCTACTGCCTTCTCTTTCCTTTCCTGCCATTCTGCAAAATCTAGCAAAAGGTCCTGGGCAGTGAAGTAAGTTCCCTCAGTGGGGTGCATGGCTGAGCTTGAACATCTACACATTGTTATATATTTCAAGCCCAGAAATTGCACCTGGCTAAAAAGATTTTATTTTTCAGTCATTGTGAAGAAATTAAATGTGAAAAGTGAGGTCAGATGAAGAATGCATGAAGTAATAATCAGCAGGTGGAAAAGTGCGAGTTAACTGCACTGAAAATGCATGAGACTCGTGAGGCTTAGCATGTCTGCAATAACGAGTGATGTAGGAGTCCAGTACATCATATGACTGCATCCCAACGACAAATCATTTGACTAAAATCAGCCGAGGCAGACAATCCAAGAGCATGATTCAGCGGTATGAAAGGGGAGACCTATAGCACAATTGCAGAAATATTTTTAATGTTTTACGTCAGGCCTGGCCAACTATTTCTCTTATGATTAAATTATCTCTTCCACTTTCATTGGAGGTCACTTTTAGGCACAAGTTCCCTCTTCCCTGCAATATGCCCATAAGTTGATGTCAATAAAACGGCTAGATGAGGCAGCTGGATCCTGTTGGTTGTTCATCGTCACTGGAACCTCCACCACTTGCACTAGCACCACCAGCAGCAGCAAAGACATGCAGCGACCGCTGCTGCTCGACGTGCAGCGTCTGAACGCTGTTCATTATCTTCTTCTGATGTCCAACAAGCGTCACTCCAAGCTCGACGATGTCTTTCAGCGTCAGTCGGGCCGCGTCGTCAACTGTCAGGATACCGGCCCCAGTGAACTGGTCCGTGTAGCGCTTCATCTTGATGCTGGACAGCCAGTCGGCCACCGACATTGGTTCAGCAACATCAGTCAGCATATCATCGTCCGCCTCATCATCGTCACAAGCCAACAACAGCTGTGAACACTCGGGCCTGCACGTCACAGCATTAGTGTCCATCGAATTAACAAGTCTAAAGTAATTTGGTACGAGGCAGAATCGCTGCCGCCAGTCCATGCAACTCGTTTCTATTCCCCAGGGTGGTAGCAGTAATTTGTAGTTGCATGTGTTGGCTGGGCGTTCGACTCCCAATTCTCCTGTTCTCCCGGTGATTCAGGGACTACCATCTAACAGAATGTGTTGCTGGACTCTACAAGTGTATCTGCCAAATGACATCTAAAATTCAAAATCCATCGAATGGCTTAAGCAGGTATCAGTGGAAACAAATGGCACAGTTAAACTACGATCTGTTGCATCTGTGTGAAAATTAGGCTATATACACTACATTTTTATTCACCAAAAATGGTAGCAATTTTAACATAAAACATTATAATACATATATTATACATTATATGCTAACTATTTCTGTAACTGCAGCCCCAACACATTCTTGCATCTGTTGACTGCAGACGCATTGGTAAACACAGCCGATACAAGTGCGGCCTCATTGCGTGAACGATGTTCATATTTCCAACTCTGTGCAAAACGACAGACATACCTTGGTTTGGCAAGAGGCTTGAGCAGTTCTGGAGCCCTGATTAGTTTGTCAAGTGTGTTGACGACCGCAGTAAACCTTGGTCGCGCTGCTCTGTCCAGCTGCCAGCACTCCAACATCAGTTCATATATTGACTCCGGACAATCCTGAACAGACAGACGCAGCCGACTTCTTATTATAGAATACGGAATGTGCCTTGTTCAGTGTTTAAAAACTAATGTTCAGCTCCAATCTGATCCATTCAGTATGAGAACTTATGTTTGTCCATTTTCATAACAAGGTTATCACGAAAATGCTAGGTCCTGCTATGCAGTTCAATTTTAAGATGACCACAAAAGTACAAGTGCTCTGTAATGACGATTAGGACGAAGAACTAGCGGCTGAAAAATATGTGCCATATACCTACTTCAGTCTCTTACCATGACGGTTTGTCAGACATGTATAATTACAAATACTAGAAGGCGCTCGTTAGAGTGCATATCTCCACCAACGTAGAAGTTTACACAGGAGGGCGCCACCGTTCCTGCCAGTTGTGTATTTGTGTAACTTACACAGACAGACAGACGGATACACACAATGACGGACATATCGACCAATTTCATAATCTCCTCCAATTCACTTCGTTCCAACGGCGGAGATAATGATAGCAGCAGAAAACAAACAAGTCGTCAAAAACTGAAGATTAGCAAACCATTGGCGGGGGAAGGGTGAAGCCTCTGTTGACTGCAGATATGACGTCCTGATTGGACCAGCTCCAGTACGGTCTTTCACCATAGGATATGACTTCCCATGTCACGACTCCATAGCTCCAAACGTCTGACGCGGATGTAAACTTGCGATATGCAATCGCTTCTGGTGCAGTCCACCTTACTGGTATCTTTCCACCCTGACAGCCATAATTCAAGGTCACAGGTTATTGCAAATTAGACCTACCGTAAATATCATGCTGTCAACTACTATTTTAATTTTTAACAGAATTGTGAAACAGGCATACTATGCAACGGGGTTAAAACACTGAGAAAAAAACTGTTTCAGAACAATTTTAACAGTTATAGCCTATAGTAAGACATGCAAAATTTTATCTATTTTTCTGCTGTAATTTTTTCAGTAAGTAAAGATGTGTAAGTAATTCATACCATTAAATTTATGTTTACCTCAAAATTGACCAAAAGGCAAGCTTAGATTGTAGAACTTATGTATGCCGCGGGCTCCCACCCAGAGTTTTAAAAAGGTGAAAGTATGTAGCTCTTATTGTGAAATCCATATAAACTGGCTATGATAAACCCATGCTCATACCTTTGTCGTGTATTCACCATCCACGCTGTCATTCTCGATTTCACGTGAAAGACCAAAGTCAGCGACCTTGCACACTAATGTTTCACTCACGAGAATATTTCGTGCTGCTAAATCCTAAACAAGCAAAATAAAACAAGCACTGCAAAATTTGTATGAAAATTGTCCAAAAGTCCAAGTTTGGGAATGCATGAGTAGCAAGTGTAAATAACAACAACAGCAATACGTATCAAGCATAAGGAAAAATTAATGTGGTATGTTGAAGTGTTTAAACATACCCGATGGACATAGCCCATGTCAGATAAATATCGCATTCCGGACGCGATGCCGCGAAGCATTCCAACTAGCTGCATTATTGTGAACATGCCGTCGTTGTTCTGCACAGCAAATACATGTATACATAGACTGACAGCAGCACAGTGAGTCAACTTCTTGTGTAATGGCATTCACACAATCACACATAGTGTGACAAGATAAAATAAGACTTTTAAAAAATTAATAATCAAACAACAGTGGCATGTCTGTTATTGTCGTCAATAAAGACTAATCATCATTTCCTGCCAAGTAGGCCTATAGTGCGGCTACAAGCTTCAGCGGTTTTTCATTGTCACTGCAAGAACTAATTTATCTTTCTATACGTTGGATACCGTTGTTCAAAACTCTCATGTTCTTTCTGCAAATCGGTGTTTTATGTCCTGTAACAAAATTGTCCTGTGGTTCTCAGCTATTTATTCACGTTACACAAGCCAGTATTTTTTGGTTATTTTTCTGTTTCGTTTCTGTAGTTCATATATACCGCCATCGTGAATTGTGGTTCTATCAGCAGCTCGTATCAGAACAATTAAGCTATGAACCGCTGAAGCTGATTCTTTCTAAGACTTTGGCGCTTTATAAATCATTTACTTACTTACTTACTAACTTACTTAAATTTAGGCCTACCCGAAGGAAGCTGTCGAGAGATCCATTCTGCATGAACTCGGTGACAATGATGATTGGATGACTGCGCGTGACCACGCCCTCCAGGTAAATGACATTCGGGTCGTCGAACTGGCCCATGATGCTAGCTTCTGTCAGAAAGTCCAGCCGGTTCTTGTCCGACGCTCCAGCCTTGAGTGTCTTTATCGCAACTGTCAGAGGCTCCAGTCCAACCTGACGTTTCAGCTTGCCTTTGCACACGTCGCCGAATTCTCCTGAAACAAACAAACGTATCTGTAGGCCCGGTACTGACATATCACGCGGCTGTCCTCGTGACCTTTGACACATGTAACTTGGCACACTCCTTACTCCTGCCACAAGGAAGGGTTACAACAATTATTGTTTTTTTTACACTTTTTTGTTTTCGGTTTAAGAGCCCATACATGACAGATGGATGGACTGACCCAATCCACTGGTCAAACAGGCAAAATAAAAATTCCTTAAATTAAGTCAAAGTCAAAGTCAACGTTTTAGTCAAATTCCGTTAAGTATATTAATAGTAGTTGACTTTTTAAGCCGATGTAGACAGCAACAGAAAACATAACAATAGCCAAACCTCCGCCAATGACTGACTCAATGGTAATCAGCGACGTGTCAATCTCCTTGGCGAACTCGCGCACGGCTTGGTGTGGGTCTTCGTAGGTGTAAGGGTCAACATAAGTCCTCACACTTCCAGCAGGCATATACAACGGCAGCGTCACTGCAATGCGTAATATCCACACACTGCATTATACGGCGCGAAAAACTAGATACAGCAAACTTAGCAGCAAACTAATTTTTTAACACCGCTGTAAATCTAAACTAACTAGAAATTTGGGGCAAAGCCCAACGTGAGTCCGCCCGGCGCCCTAAGTCCGATTGAGGAAGGGGAAATTAGGAGGAGGGATGAAATTCCCCCGGTAGCAAAGTCACGTGGCCTGCACTCAAATGCATTAGTATACGCAGAACGCGCACTGTTGACTTTTTTAGGTAGGTAAACATTAGCCGCGTAATCTCTGGTGTTGGTGAACCATAGTTCACCAAATTTCTTTTATTAACGCGTGATTAATCGTACTTGATAATGCCATTTACCGCGTGTTGATATCTCTATCCAGTGCAGAGATATTTGCGGTCAAACTCAAAAGTTGTCGTAAAACGTACTAAATTTTGGATGTTTTTTGCTCTCCCAAATTTTAAAAGGGCGGTGACCCCTAAAAGTTGCACCCGCATTATCACCCCCATCTAGCAGCACGTCACGTGGCAAAGTCTCATGAAGCTACTTCCCCTGGCTCCAAAGTTCTTGCAGCTAATACGCTACATTTTAAGCCAATTTTTGACCCCCTCTTTGAAAAAAGTTGTAAAGGGGGCTCCCGTCCCCGGTGGGAGGTGCGCTAGTAAGACTTGCTAATTTTCTAGCTTGTGTAAAAATTTGGGGGCGCAGCACCCCTTGGGGGTCGAAATATGACCTTTCGAATAAGTCAATTTCGGTGGGTAAACATTAGCCGTGAACTTGAAATACAACAACTATCACACCCTAAGTGCGTCGTGAAATATTATACCTTGCCAGCTTTAGAATGTACTGAAAGTCACAAGGTCACTTGAAACTTGCTTATTCTAAAGCAGACTAACCTAGATTTCTCACGTTGGTGTAGCAACACGTCTGGGTTTTGGTAAAATCACTAAAATGCAAATTTACCGCAGAATATATCAGTATAAGGTGACTATTTGTATTAGATACAATTATGTGACAATAATTTGTGGCTTACTTATTATTTGGCTACTCTATATGTGGGCTAAGTGACACATAGACGTACATATGTACGTAGGTCAATCAATCAGATGAATAAAACTCACCCATTCCATTTGGAACTTGCGATCCGTCCAATACGTGTGGACAGTGCACTACAATGCAAATAAATAAATATAAATACACTACAAGAAAGTAAGCATTTTTCACAACAATCAATACATAGTACGGAGAGCGGAACAGAAATAGCACAAAAATATTTTAGTCCAAGTATAGGCTACTTTGACTCTGATTCTGTGGTCGACTGGTTAACTAATGGTTATCATATCTCATTGTTATGGAAATATCTTTCTGAGGTACCAGTGTTGTAGTGAAGGGCGTCAAAGTCACCGGAATGTTTCTCGTTGCTTGAACGCTGATTCCTGCGTGACAGAAAAATCATGTTTACTTGCATTAACGAGCTAAAAAATCACTTCACAAAATTCTTCACAAAAATCGAAATTGGAGTGCCCGGAGATTCTTTGCCAAATTGCACTGAAATGTGCTGAGCGCCATGTTAAAAGCCAAGTCGCATTATGTTTTATATAAAAGTGAAAAAACATGCTTTTTACGTTTTTTATTTGCAAATCAATGTTTTTAACATCTATGGATCACACAATGTTACCCGCCAATTGACACAGGTGAAATCTTTCCGCCCTAACTCTAGACATGCAGGCTGGGACTTAATTTGCCTACCCCGCAGAAATGAAAGGCTGAGTTGACCTGACTGCTTGGTATATTAAGATAAGTCAGATTGTTCACTTGTCTGCAGACAATCCAATTACTGCCAGTTATTAGAAACCCGGAAATCAAACCCACGACCTGTTAATCGTAAGTCCGACGTTGGGACGTTTTGCCGTTACGACATCAAGCCACCGTTTAGTTGCTGCGGTCTGAGCTGAATTTTAGCTACATTTTTGTTGCAGCAACTTATAGCAGCAGAACAGAAGGCTTGCAGCAAAGTTGCAGTGATGATAAGAGCATGCAGACCGGCGGAGAAAGATGATGACCATGATGATGACGATTAGCATGCACAGTACGACGGCGACTGCAGAGCCGGCTATGATGCCCACCGGACTGTCCGGCAAACGATGCGCTACAAACAACATACCATGTACGGTACATACACGACGACCAGCGTGTCGTCACTGGAACAGAGTCCGAAACAGTGTCGTCGTGTTATACCCCGTTTACACGATCAAGCAAACATCAAGCAAATTGTATTCAAAATACACGTGCATGACGTGTGCTCTGATTGCTTCATATTTGCTTAATGTTTGCTTGATGTCTGCTTCGTCGTGTAAACGGGGTATTAGCTACTGGTACTTCTTGCTTCAAGATGTTTATGCAAACTTGTGAAAAATGTCAGTCTAGATACACAACCTAATTAATTTTATGTTTCCACTTTGGATTTACTTAAAATATATATTTCTGTTGGTGAGGGCCATTCCTTTCTCGATGTCTTGTCAACATGTACTTGCATTCTTCTTCTACTGTGTGTTGTTGATCAATAAATGTCATTAATTCGCTTATTTTACATAGTAATAACAAGTTTCAAAAACATGACAGATGACTCAAAAAATGTTTGACTGCCGTCAGCAGTATTTTGCCCTGTTATAAGTACTTCCAATCCAAAGTGAAATCACAATCCAATCCCATAAATGATGTTTTACATTTTAAACAGTTACAAAAGTTCTACTACCACGTATAATAATTATCAAAGGCACCATTGTAATTGCATTCAGTTAGTCTACCAATATTTTAATTTCCATTTCAACGTTAATAAAAAAATAAATACCAAGCAATAATATCTTAAACCCTCAAGTATACACAAAAGTTACTGAAGCTTGGATGAATAGCCGTATCAGAGTTACATGACTTACAGTTGAGTCCAGTTGTTGCATAGATCATGTCACTATATTCTCCGAAGTTATCACTGCTTTTAGCTCGCACCTAAAATGATCAAAACAACACTCTTTGATTACTTTATCAAACAGGCTTATTTGGTTGGAATGGAATTAAAAACTCAATTCAGATTAGCACACCAGGCACAGCGCTCAGCTAGACAATGTAAATGTGGACTTTCAATTGTCGTTCAAAGCAAGTAAGTGCTGTTTTAGAACTACCGGTAGACGTACACATAATATGTCGGCATCGGGCCAACATAGTTTTCTACTTCTAATTTCTAATCATAATTGCCAAATTGCTACAAGCTATACATAGGCTAAACTTGCCCTGAATGCATATTTGGTCTGTGGCAGCAGTCCGTCTAGCGTGATGTTGGGGTGCCTCGTAACGACCAATGACGCATTCTCTGGAGCTGAATCCTCCGCCGCAAAGTACGTGACGTCATAAGTGACGTCATGGGTGACGACAGCGTGAGTATCTTGAGCGGCCACGTCCCATGCAAGAACGACAAAGTGCGTCCCAATGTTGACAAAACGCAGGTTTCGCACCTTCGGCGGCACTGTGTTTACAGCATCATCAGTATCATCATGTTTGTAATCTAAGACTTGACAAGTTACACAATTAGGCCTAAAATAACAGTACTGGTAAATAAAAATTATTATGCAAAAAACGTTATAAAAGTAATAAAAAACGCATAACGCTAAAAACAAGAGCAATGTTGTCATGTAACAACATATCACTATAGGCCTATTGGCATAGTCATACTATTGCAGTAAGTAATTAATAATCACACATTATATTTCAGACATTACAGACAAACATTGGACTTCTTTTAACTGCGAAAATTAAAATACAAGCCATACTTGGACTTATGGCCAACTCACACCTATGACACCGAAGTGACTCAACAGCGTCGTAGATATAAATTGGGCATAACATGTTAAACAAATGTCGATAAACATAGTTTTTTTAATGACAAGGTAATGGAACAGAAGAAAATACAATTCAAATATAGAACATTAAGCAAAGAAATGGCGACGAGATTGCGCAATGAGATGACTGCGGATCAACCGACCTGCGACATCAGTGATGATGTCAATGTCCTGTGCGCTGACTGTTCCACTCTGCAGACTGACACCATTCTCCGCGTACACGATCAGCTTGTAGCCGGTGCTTGGCCGCATACCAGACACCAACACACTGCTCAGACACACGACACAGCCTCTAAAAGGTTAAAGGTCCGAATATAGCTCTTAATGAGCGAACCCATCTCAGAGCTACGGAGCGTCACTTGTCATATGGGATCACACAGTGTTACCTGCCACCCAACAGAGGTGAACGCGCCTCGCCTTAACCCCAGCCAGATAAGCCGGTACTCGATTTACCTACCCCGGAGGGATGGAAGGCTGAGTTGACCTAGGCGGTTGGTTACATCCCGAGATGGTTTACCTGCCCACAGACAGTCACCCATCGCAGTATTAACCGGGCCCGGCGTACAG
>Ga0056128_1006612_pt1 | contig 14634 bp, 5 predicted proteins | sample WorMetLIZISLAND2_FD_71113 | JGI IMG/M metagenome (GOLD analysis project Ga0056128, IMG submission 71113) | Marine gutless worms symbiont microbial communities from Max Planck institute for Marine Microbiology, Germany - Olavius geniculatus... ...
CAGCAACAAAAACTCTTTCGTATCGATTTATAAGACGTCCAATTTAATTATACTTGTGATCTGGATATGCTAGATTTGTGCTATATCGGTTTTCTGAGGCGTTTTTGCTGGATAAATTAACTAATGGATAAATAAACAGCATTCTAGAGTGCCGATGCGCCGTTGCTTCGCCGTAGCTATGGTAAACATATATCTTGACAACAAACGTAGAATAATTAATGAGTAACAACTGGAACACAGAATGCGTATTTTCGGAACTTTAGTATGCAACTGTTAATGCGAAAATTGTATGATAACTTCAGGGAAGCTTAAAATTCGAACAAATTACTGCCAATCAGTGCTGGACTGTTTCATAAGCATTAGCATTAGCGTATGTGACTGTGACGTCACTAGTTGGCCTACGGGCTGAGCGCGGCTTGACCAATCAGCGTCGTCCACAGTATAACCACGGCCGTTCAACCGAATGGGATCAGCTGATCCAAGTTCAACTTGGTGCAACATAATTCAGCGTGAACTCGGTTCAGCTTTTGATCTAGGTTCAGCTGAACCAAGATCATGAACCACGTTGGTGCAATTCGCCCTTAGTGGAATAGTGGCTATAATACGACAAGAGTCTTTTTAGTTTTTAGTTGGTGCAAAACGCCCTAAAGGCTAAGAAAACAAAGATCAGCGCAGTCCAACAGGCCCTATGGCTTGGAAAGGACTTAAACGCTAGCGTTTTTTAACCCCGCTGCTACTGCTAGTCACTACTACTCACATGCAGTGCACAGTGATTGGCTGGTTGCCTGAACGCTGTTGCCAGGTCTCCAATAGCTCCAACAATGACAGCAGACTACTACTACTACTACTACCACCTGTAGTAGTAGCTGCAGTAGTGCTGGACAAAGGCACCAAGGCATTGTCAGGCCAGCCGGCGAACTCAAACTGACGAACCACCACACCATCAGTAATGGAATTTCGACCGCCAGCATTTCCAGTCACCTATATTCACAGACACACAAGTACCAACCATTTTTTACTCAGCTAGCAAAATACACCTACAACTACAACAGAATATTCAAACCTTGCTCAAGGCTAAGTGCTACTTACGGGCAATGCATATCGGCCCTTATATCAAGCCCAAATGTCAATAACTTACCGAGGTAGAACCGAAGACTGTTACTGACACTTAGGTTTGACATAGGAAAGCAAAGAAAACTGCCATGTTTTGACCTCTTTTATCATATGATGAAACTTGTATAAATCTCTCATTTGTGGCAGTCTGTTTCTTCAATATTATTGTACGCACCATCACTTCCTGCCTGTTCGTCCCGATAATTAAACTGTTACTTAGATAATATATACGATAAAGTGAAGACCTGCAATTTCCCAAATCCTGATTATTAATTTAGTATGAATATTAGATGTCAAAGTGTTGATTTTTTTAATGCGTTAATGAATTGCCTTAATTTTTAACGCATGCTAACTGTTAATAATGCATCATTATAGACTGTGGGCCATAAAAAAATGTGGCACTTTACTTTTGTCTATATCTTTGCCAATCATTGACCGATTTTCAAAATTCTTTGACTGGCCAACTCTGCAGACAATCTGCAATAATGGGATTATTATACATCCCACCACACCATAAATGCGTCTCTACACTACCCTGTGAAATATAAATGTAAGCAAAAACTAACAATAATATCAAAAATTTAGATAAATTAAAAAAAAACACTTCAGACCAACATTGCGATGAATGATCCCTATGAGACTAGACTGTGTTAAACCCACACAGTTCAGCATCATACAGGCCATTCACGGTAATGTTGGCCTGAAGTGTTTTTTTCAATTTTACCAAAATGTTTGTTTGTTATTATCGTTATATATACATATTTCGTTGATATTTCACAAGGTAGTGTAGAGACGCATTTAAAATGTGGTGGGATGTGTAATAATTGCGTTAATGCAAATAGTATGCAGAGTGTGCCAGTGAAAGAATTTTGAAAATCGTTCAATAAATGGCAAAGATATAGACAAAAGTAAAGTGCCACTTTTTTGGCCCACCCCGTATATTGCTGATATTGTAGACAGATTACATCAAGAAAGTGACTAAAATCACTGACAAACTCGTGGCAGTGTTGCTGGACCGTGAAATTAGTGATGAAATGACAACAAAACAATTTTTAATTACTTGAGTGTTATTCGGTCATCAAATGACTGCAGTTTAATAAAATACTGGAACTCCTGCTTCACAGAATTTAGTAAATTTACATATGTTTGTTGATTTCTTAAATGTGCATTAATTTTTTAACACGCATTAATTCTTTAACGCGTTAATTGTTAAATATTACTTAGATAATTCAGAAAAAACGTGCATAAAATAATAATCTGAAGAATTATTTGACTGCCGCTGCAGCGTAGTGGCTATGGTTAATGGTTAATGCAACCAGTGATGCTTACAAGCAATTTTTTTGGGGGGGGGGAGGAGTGAACTGCCCCTTCCTGTTACAATGTTCAACTACTACTATTAATACTGCTGATACTAACCGGAGTTTTGTTCAGCGTAAGGAGAAAGTCGCGAATGACAATGTTGGGATGCGAAGTAGAATCAACGGACAACAATTTCACACCGATGCAACCATAGGTCTGTTCATGACCAGCAGCCAGCGGAAAATACGCTCCAACCTTTGCACAGACACACACACACGCAGAGAAAGATACAGACAGACCAACAGACATACATTCATACATACATGCAGAGACACAGACAAACGGACAAAAATACTGTCCAACATAACAAAATACACATACAAATCCGTACTTGTCTTCATATAACTGCAAGGACTAAAAAATTTTGACTGACAGTGAAAACATCAGTTGCGAGGAACCAAAAAATGTGTAAATCCCCAAAACTAATTAACACGCGTCCTACACCTTACATCCGACGAAGAATACAGCATAAAAAACCGCACACATTTATCACTTAGCACTTTTGCCTGTCAAATCGTAATAAAAACTCCACTAACCGTAGATATCGTAGAATGTTCACTATTCACTGAGTCAGAATATCGAAATATCACCGTAGCGTAACTTTAATACAACTTTGTAAAAATTGCTAGCCGGAAGGTAAACAAAACACAAGTTTCTATTCCAAAAATCGTGTTTTCGCTAGCTCACCAGTCACTGTTGATGTTACTATTTTTAGCACGTAAAAATTTCCAGTCATCGCCATTTTCCGTATTATAGTCACTCCGAAAGAGCCCTTAAAAATACCCCTTTAACATTTTCCGGAGAAAAACGGTCCGTTGTTCAAGAAAGTGCAGACATTTAGCCAACAAATGCCGTTATCCGCATTCTTCCAGCATTAATATATCTCTAGCGATTGTACGTCAAAAAACGGTTGTCGGAAATTTGAGATTCCTCAGATCAGCCATTTTAAATCTCTCAAAAACTAAACCCATAATTCTTTGCGAATATAAAGCTCGTATTAGTGTTTCTAATTTTTAGTAAAGTCCTACCCATAAATTTAAGAGTAATAATTTTGCGTCTTTTAATTAATAAAAATACAACCTAATATACTTACCTGGCCAGGCTTCCAAATCGATCGAGCATTTTTGAATAGAGCTAAAGAGAAGCTTGCGCCCATAATACTGAAACATAGGCGAAACTTGTTTGGTTCAGACCACGCCCTCGAGCCAGGAGTATAAAAGCCGATGTTCAAAGGGAAAAACTCTTAACTCGATCGACCGGGTTATCCGCATGATAGTCTGGTGTTAGCTTATCGGACATACCTATCATGTATGGTGGGTGCCTGAGTATCCGAATAGAGTAGGTGCTCAGGAAAACCCGACCTTAAAGGTAATCTGAGACCGAGGAGACCTTTCTTTGCTGATGTGACCGCTCGAGTAAGGCATTTTCCCTTTTAAGAATAGATAGGATCTTGAAATTAAGGACTGAAGGTCTAAGGTTTCAAAGGTAGTAGTATAGATGTAAGATCGTGCATAGGACGCAGAAAGTGTCCTATGTGCTAAAGGAAAAAGACGTATAGAGGTCTATAGCTTAGAAAGTAAAGGTATCAGATGTCCTAGTGATCTGAGGACCACGAAAAGAGTCCTAGCACTAGCTACCAAATACAAGATATTTTACCATTAAAATTAGGACCCCCCAAAACATAGGACCTTCGTTCGATCGTCGATTAATGTCACACAGCATTGAATCGTCTTCACGGTAACAGCAAGCCGAAAGGCACTTTTTCATTTGTTTGGGAAGGGATAGTTCAGGATAGTTTGTGAGTCACGTAAATCGGAGTAAGTGCGGATTTGAGGTCGCCTTCGTACGTATGCTTCTCCGCCATTCATCATCTTCGTGTCTTACTTACTATGCTCGCCGTGGGTGGATAGGGTCAGGTAGCCGAGTGTCCGTTGGATTGTGAGTGCAGGTTTTGTAAAGGGTGAATAGTTGACAGTGTGAACTGGACATCAACCGTCAAGATCGTCCGGCATGTTCTAAATTGAACATCAACGGCCGAGATTGTCCAGCATGTTCTGAACTCAGCTGTCTACGACATTGCAGCACCCTGCTTGCATTCGTCGTCCAGTGTACATTCTCGAACTGTTCAAATTCGTAGTATAGGAGTTTTTAGGGATAAGGAGCAAAACATAAGGACCTAGGAACAAATAGGAAAATACAGGTTTGGCGAAAGGTCACCAGTGAGATATACGAGGTAAGAACAGGCTAGTATCAACGGTCGGTTATCCTTCACCTTTCCGATTGTCTCCGTGTCGGAAACGGCTCGAGGGACCTGTCGTTGTCCGTTTAGTCGACTTGACTGAAGAGGCTTTGAGGATAGTCCTAGTGAACTTGCTAAAGCCGAGAACGCCGAAACCGAGACGTTCAGTAGAGGAGATCTATCTTCCGGTATGTTTCAGTCTCACCTGTTCGCGTGCGGCGGGTAACGCAGATACGGCTGATCGCTTGAAGGGATCTTCCAGTCAGTACATTTCCATTCACTCGGATGCTGGCTGGGGAAACTACTCAAGCAGTACGTATTCGTTATACGCTCCAATCAACAGGTGAATAAAGACTAAACATCAATGGTCGAATAGCTCCCTGCTTTTGCTGGTCGTTTTCGGAAAGGCCCTCGAGGAGCAAGCACTGGATATTCTCACCTTTCGCCTGGGGTCAGTCATGACGATGGACACGGCATGGTAAACTAACCACCGGTATATTCCTGTCACTCGTATATTAAAAACCTTCTTTTTCGTAGATCGATCGTTCACTCGTGAATAGGTCGTCGTCGTCGTCGTCGTCTCGTCGTTATCGATTGCGTTCGTCGTTGGCCCCAAAAAGCCCTTGAAAAAGTACACATAGGTAGGCTCTTTATAGGTCTGTCGTCTATCGTAAGGTCTGTCGATAGGTCTGTCGTAAGTAGGCTCTAGAAAGTGACGGGGATTGTCTGTTACTTGAGATATATAGGTCTAGACCGTGTGATAAGGTGACTGGAACGAACCCACACTAAAAAAACACAAAGTTGTCTTTTCACACAAAACCATATATATTTCTCAAAGCATAGACGGACAAGATCCGTAAACTCTAACTGCCACATACCGGCCAACCACTGTCTGCGAAAAAGTACTATGTGGAGAGATCCCGTGTGGAACAATCGCAGCACAGCACCTAATTTGAACAGGACATATAAGAGTCCTTAGTGTTGAGCAATATCTTTGCCGAACACCTTACCGGCAAGATCCCCTTCCCACCATGGGTAATCAAGCATCTTCTGCTAGCCAGATGCTGAACCCATGGAAACGAGATGGCAGAGGCGGTACAGTGGGTGGAGGTGGGAACTGTGCCGCAAACACAGAAGTAAGTAAGCAGAGTAATGTAGGACGAGATGAGACCATGGTAGGTTCGAGCAAAATCGTGGTAGGTCACAGTAGTAGTAGTAGTAGTAGTAGTAGCAGCACCTGGATGTTGTCGCAGCTGCTCATCATGACTATTGTCCTACACGAATGGTCATGGATCATGGTCCAGAAGTCAATTGTGGTGTCTGCGAGTGGAGTTTGGGTCACAATGAATGCATCTCGCTTCTTGTAGCCCTACGGCAGCACACATCATTAGCATGCACTAAGCGTCAGAAATAAACCAAACTGAAATAAGTGACTGCAGTTAAGTCGAGTTCATTTTGCAAAGTGAACCAAGCAAAACAACAAACGCTACAACAGAAAAGATAATGGCTGCCCAAAATTTCAATTTTTCCCCCCTAAATTTTGTGTAATTTCGTTTTTAAGTCAAAATCTTGCATTTTCGTACAAAAATTTTCCAGCAAAATTTTCCAACAATTTTACAATTTTCCAACAGTCAAAAATTTGGGGAGGGGGGGCAGCTGGTCCCCTCTACTCCCCCCCACAGCCACAATGCTGCTGCTTTGTGCACGCCTCAAGTCTGGTATGGACGGCTGTTGATAGTGGCTTTCAGGCTGCAGGTCTGGACGTGGAGAAACTGCAAGGTAAGTACGCTGTATAGTTATAGTTGACAGCATAAGATTTTGAATATCAAAATAACGACTGCTTAAACTATGTGTCTGACTTTGCTAAGTAACCTTACTGCTACTGCTGAATAGCAAAACATACCGTTTAACTAAAAAGTGATGAAAAAACCATAAAATGACAAAGTTAGAAAAAGGTTAACATACGTCAATGAAAACAGCATTGATGTAGTCACTGCAGCCAGCGTTGCAAGTAAGTAAATATGGCCGAGAGAACTTGCTTACTACACAGACACAGATATCGACAAATATATGCAGATACACAGACAGACAGACAGACAGATAGACAAAAACAAGCTGGTAGGCAGTGGTGGCGCCAGTCCAGTAAAGAAGCGAGGTCAATTCAAGGTCAGCAAATCCTCAAGCCAGGTCAGGTCACCCAAAGTCCCAGATGCCGCGAAGGGCTTGCCTTACATAAGTAATCTGATCGACTTACATTGCACCAGATGAGGGATGATCCCTCCTCCTTTCCACCTCCCCGTCCCTTCTTTTCCCTCCATTCCTTTCTTTTCCTTTCCTTCTCTTCCTCTCCCCTCCCCCCTCCATTTTTCTTTTCCCTATCCCGTCCTGCCCCTTCCCCTTCCCTTTGAATCCAGCTAGGAGGTCTAAAGAAGTGCTGTAAGATCCCCCAGTGGGGTTGTCCTAGCCGCCAGCGAATTTTTGACATTTTGTGCATGAAGAAGCATGTTTTTAAAGCCAGCTGCAGCTATTACCAAAACAAAGCAATAGGCAGAGTGGAGCCAGGGTGGTGGATCTTCCAGCCAGATCATTTGACCTGGCTCACCCTAGTGTAGCGCTGCCACTGCTGGTAGCTGATGTAGCTAATGATGCTGCAAGCTATGCAGCAACGATTGCAGCGTAGTGCGGACGTTGTACACGTGTTTCATAAAAAGGGATCCCTTTTTGTTTTTTTCATAATTCACTCAATAGATGATCAATTTACACAAAATTTTTACCAGTTGTAGCTGAAGAAATACTAATTCAACATATTGCAACAAAATATGGCAGTTGATTAAATACTCTTTGCTAGTCGTGTCGTAATGCTGACATCATAATATGTCACGGGTACAAGCTTGATAGTCTCAACTGGTGCTGTCTATCGCTACCCTGCTAAGACAGTGAAAAATTTGGTTCGCTAATGACAAATTTTTAAAGTTATGCAGTTGCAGCCACAAACACGTGCAAAGCGATTGCATTTATGTGTCTGTTGGGATAGATGGACTTTCACATGTTTGAGCAAGACAGTGCACTAGCACACCGAGCTTGCAAAATGGTTGCGTTTTTTGGATAGCAAGGCGCTTGATTTCATGTCCATATGTTGCTCAGTGCTGACACAATAAACATTTTTCATTAGCGAACCAGATTAAGTTCACCATTGAAGCAGGGTAGCAACTGACAGCACTAGTTGAGACTATCAAGTTTGTACCCGTGACACATTATGACGTCAGCATTACGTCACGACTAGCAAAGAATATTTAATGAACTGCCATATTCTGTTGCAATATTTTGAATTAGTATTTCCTCGGCTACAACTGGTAAAAATTTCGTGTAAATTGATCATCATTTGAATGAATTATGAGAAAAACAAAAAGGGGTCCCTTTTTTATGAAACATTGTGTAAATACAGCGTAAGCTGTGTTGTAGATGGACAGACAGACAGCAGACTAACGCAGATAGTCACAGACTAATAGTCCGACTAAAAGCGGATTTCGCTTTTTATTCAGACTGAAATATAAGTGACAACTTTATGAAACAGTTGTTGTAAGAACTGAATAGTCATTATTATACTCGGTATAGTATAAACTTAAAAACTTGAATGGCTGTAAGGGTATAGTAGCAAAAGTAAAAAGTTTACAGTCTGCGGTACTTTTAACTCAGTAAATATATTTCTATACATGCACTTTAGTTTTACTTCTACAAACAAACCTACGGAAAGTTCTTACCTAGCCCTATCAAGTGTTAGCTGTGTAGAAACATGCAAGCTATCGATATGATGACACGAAAAAACAAACTAGCATGGTTATATCTTAACGATAGACTACTTTTCCACTTAACATAAGATTTTTCTATTTAAGTACTTGAAAAATTCTACTTCTACTTGAATAGTTTTATTTTGGGCTATTTCTACTTTCATGCAAGTAGATTTCTGAATGACTATCTCTACTTTTACTCAAGTAGAATTTATAGCTGTGCTACCTGACAATGAGTAGCATAGCAACATAGTGTAGTTGTACATACATGGAATAATGTCGGTGTTGCGATTCTTGGCGACATTTTCAGGCTGCAGAGCATCCAGACTTGCATTGTCAACATCACACTCACGATCAGTCACTGAAGACAACATCTAGACACACAGACGAACAGACAGATAGACACAGAAAAACAGATGAAAGAATAGGCAGACATACAAAAACAGACCAAAAAACACAAGGCACTGAGACTTTCAGTGTCAATGTCACATTCACGAGCAGTGACCCAAGATAACATTTTTACTTCACCAGAAAAAAAACAGCAGTGGGGAAAATCAACTAAAAACTAAACTTAAGCAAAATAATGCAAATGTCACTGTAAACTTAAGTGTCATATCATTCGAGTTGTTCTTGGCAGTTCTGAAAACAGACTACACAGAGAGTTCTGGCTGTTAATTAAGCGCAGATAGCTACCAATTGATAATTTCTGTCACTGGCTATTTACTTACAACAAAGGACAGAATTACCTCAAACTCTTCATGCAGCTGGGATTTCCCGGTGGTGGGGCTTTTCCGCTGCAGTTCGGCATACCTCTGCATGAAGAGAGAGCATGGAATGGCAGTGTCGCCCGCTGCCAATGCCTCCAACAACAAGTCATAGAGAAACACATACTGCTCCTATACCAGACAACAGACAGACATGGACAGACTGACTGACAAACACTGTGTTCCAAAATTAGCAACAATCCTCGCTTGAAATACAGCTAATTCAATTTGTAGATTTCAGTGAAATATCAAACACTGCACTTTACCATCGCACAACCCGTTATGACCATGCCTTACCGTGCATGCTCAGTGTGACTTCATTATGATGTCAGAGTGTGTACAATGTTTCCACAAAAAGTGACCCCCTAAACATTTTGCAATAACAAGCGGAAACCTGCACTGACTTAAATAAAATTTTACACATACAATATGACATCTATTTGAGTCGCCAGCACAACATTTACAAAAATCTGTCATTTTGTTGAGAAAATTTTCATTCTCGTTTGAAACTGATATCACAGATCAGCATTTCCAACACAAATAATCTGTTTTATTGGCTTACATCATCTCTAGTGTCATTACTTGTTGATAAACAAACAAAATGGTCTCCAGAGAAAATCAGTGTTTAATCAAAATGCAGAAAAAACTAAAAAAGGTTACAGTGTTAGAAGATTATTGTTATATGAATTTCCAAGAAAAAAACTGGTCTCTTCCTTCTGCAAAATGCCTGGACTGTTTCAACTGACTTTAGCTGCATTTGAAAACTATTGGCGTTCGGCAGCATGGTTTAAAATCTGATATGTCTGCAAAGACATAGTAGACTTTTGTGAAACTGCAGTGTAGTGTTCAGAAAAAATGTCATTTCATGCCTGGAAAATTTTATTCAAATCAGTGCAGGCTTCTACTTCTTATACTGCAAACTGTTAGGAGGGGGGAGGGGGCTCGCTTCTGTTGTGGACACAGCGTATTAGCAATATTAGTGATAAGGTACTGCCTGTCTACTGTTTCACACAATACGGTTGGTGGCGTGGCGTAGCTGGTAACGCGTTTCGGATGAAACGAAGTTACACAAAGCCGGGCCCGGTTAGTACTGCGATAGGTGACTGCCTGCGGGCAGGTAAACCATCTCAGTGCGAAGCCTGCCAGCTAGGTCGACTCAGCCTTCTACCCTCCATGGGATGGTAAAATGAGTAGTAACTCATTTATGGGTTACGGAAGGTGATGACCTTAGTACAGCTGACTGGGGTTGCCTAGCCTGCCGCTGTGCTGCAGGCTGCATGTGGTGACCGTTGCCGTGCGGCTCTGGTTAGTGATGAAAAGCGCATTAGAGGTGATTACGCGAGATGCGCTATACAAATCGACACCTTTACCTTTTTTACCTTTACAATATACTACAATACTGTTACTACTGCTACTACTACTACTACAACTAAATGACATACGTGAGTCTGTATCATGTTGACTCTCTGTTGTCTCATTTCTCTCACACAATGTAGCACATCCACCATGCCCTCGGTCCTCGCCTGATCCAGCAAGTAATCCAATGCAATGAATGTGCCCGTCCGTCCCACACCCGCACTGCAGTGCACGACCTCCGGTCCATCCTGGCATTCCCCGTCGTAGCTGCGGAACTTCCGATGGAAAGCTAGGAGGGAGGTGGGCTGCGTGGGAACGCCGTGGTCCGGCCACGCCGTAAAGTGAAGCTGGCGGACTGTTGTTGCGAGACCATCCTAACAACCACAAACACGCAGACAGACAGACAAATAAAACGGACGGTAAACGCATGGCTTGCAAGTGCTGGTGACAACTGTCCTGCAGGCACACAAATGGCAGACACAGACAGACGAACAGCCACAGACACACTGTCTGACAATAAGCAGTGCTGCAAGCTAACAGAAAAACAGACAGATGTCTTAACAGACAGATGAAAGTGGTACATTAACGACACACATTATATTACATGTGGCCCTTTCAGCTCTAGTTATCCCAAATATTCAACATGATCCCAGCAACTTTCCCATATCTACAACAACTTGTATGAGCAGCTTTCAAAATGTCAACAATTAAACTAATAACAAATGTAATTATATACTAGCACATACTGCATCACCTTGTTTAGTCGAAATGTTCGTATTTTGAAGTCAGCGAACTGTTCAGTAACGACATGTTCCACTGTCAGATCACCAAATGCCTTTGAGCCCGGCTCAGGCCAGTATAACTCACACTTCCTCTGTCAAACACACCGACGGATAGAGGCATACAGGCAGGCATAGAAAGAGACAGATAGACAGGCAGACAAAAAGACAGACATGTTCCGCTCTCAGATAACCAAATGACTTCTGAGTCCAGCTCAGGGCAGTACAACTGACATTTATGCTACCACACACAGACAGACCAAGACATCAAAATAGACAAACAGATAGACGAACAAGCCAGTAAACAATGTGGCTTGCAACATTGCACGCTGACGTTGTCAAGCCATATAGTACAAGCCATGTTGTGGACAGACAGCAGATGCTGTCAAACAGCCACAGACAGGGTGCCTGACAATAAGGGTCACTTATAGTTTGCGGCATCATGAGCCAAGACAGGCATACAAAGAGACATACAAACAGATATGTAGAAAATATGAAGAGATATACAGACTCCAGCTAACACAACTTACATTGCACTGTCAAATATACATCGTGGGCCACAAAAAACGTGGCACTTCGCTTTTGTCTATATCTTCACCAATTATTGACCGATTTTAAAAATTTTTTACTGGCACACTCTGCGGACAATTTGCAATACCGTGATTATTATATATCCCATCACACCGTAAATGTGTCTTTATACTACCTTATAAAACAGAAATGTGAGAAAACCTAACGATAACAACAAACATATAAGTAAATGAAAAAACACTTCAGACCAACATTGCGGTAAATGATCCGTATGACACTAGACTGTGTTAGACCCACACAGTCTAGTGTTATACAGATCATTCACAGCAATGGTGATCTGAAGTGTCTTTTTTCAATTTTACCAAAATGTTTGTTAGTTATTATCGTTATACATGCATATGTCATTCATATTTCACAAGGTAGAGTAAAAACACATTTACGATGTGGTGGCATATATAATAATCACATTATTGCAAATTGTCCGCAGAGTGTGTCAGTGAAAGAATTTTGAAAATCGGTCATTAAATGGCGAAGATATGGACAAAAGTAAAGTGCCACGTTTTTAATGGCCCACCCTGTAGTTCCATCTACATAAACGTAACATGGTTTTATTTGTAGTCAAAAACACTTTTGATGCCAAATAACATTTAACAATCTCACACCAATCCAAACAACAGACAAGACTTTTTACCCACCCACATGATGTTTGCTTACTTGTTTCAAAGATATAAAAAATACAATAAAAACTCCTGCATTTTTTTTGCAAAAAGATATAAGAAAACAAACAGCAACCGGTGTTATCGGTCATTAGTGACAATCGGTAAAAATGTTAACCTTGATTTTCAACTTTGAGCAACGTTTCCCAACTTTGGGACAACAATTTTCACTAATTGCTGATAACAACAATCACTAGCTGCATAACACAGTATAAAGATATGCAACAGAATACGAACCCGCCCATCCTCAGTGAGGTTGCATAGCATGATAATCCTTGAACTGTTGAGTTGCCATGCCATGTGCCACAGATCAGATGATGTCGCCTTGCTGGGACCTACACAAGTGAATAAACAAATTACAAACAAAATCGTCAAACCCTGCTCAAGGCAAAGACTGCCCACGAGTAGCGACAGTCGCTCCCGTGGGCAATAATCAACTGGGGCCATCTAGAGAATGACATTTTGTATATTCAGCCCAACTGGTTCAAGCTAGCACAAGAAACAGACAAAAACCCATGTGACCTTGACCTTCAACCTATGACCCTGATATTCTACCAACTGTTAAAGTACATAAACATGCAAATTTTTTTAAGCAAAGTGCAGAGAGGTTCATGGGTTATACATATTTCAACAAGACAGTGTGCTCGCCCATAAGGCTCGCAAGAGAGCTGATCTGTTCACAATGAAAAACTTCAGTCTTTATTCCTCCCACAGTTTGGCCGCTAAACAGGCCGGAATTTAATCCAGTGGACTACAGAGTGTGACAAAACCTGCTACAGTTTACAGACCTACATAATGACAACAAATAGCAAAAGTTTAGTTCATACATACCTTGCGTTGCAATGAATGCAGCCGGTCTTTGATATCCCTGCAAAGAAACAGACATCAGTAAGTAAGTAAGTAAGTAAGTAAATTTAATGTATAAAGTGCACAATGTTGGCGAGAAACTCGACGAATCTGAGGCACTGGGGTGAGGAGTGAGGCGGGGTACAAGACATGGCTAAACCTTGAAAAAATACAGAAAAATACAGGTACAGAAACAAACTTAGCAGATGGTCATTCCTTGCTCAAGGCTACATACTGTCCGCAAAATACACCTGTACATTTCCTGTACATTACACATGTCCAGTAAAGGGATTTTTGTCAATTATACACCTATCCAGAGAATTGTGTCTGGTGGATATTGTCAAGGCAGATTGTATCTAGGAAAAATTATATCTGGGGGAATTATGTCTAGGAGGATTTTGCTTGTTTCCCGTCTGTTCAAAGAATTTAATCGAAATTCACATACCAGAGTATACTGTCTGTAGTCTGTAGTATATTGTTTAAAAAGTCAATTTTGCCATATTTGGCAATGGTAAAAAAATCTTAAATCCCAATTACCATCAAAATCTAATGTACTCTTGCTTGAGGCAAAGCTAACCGTCCTGAAAAGTTCAGGCAAATCTACGTTTAGCTTTTTCTGTAATCATGCTAACAAACTTTTTTGTCCTATCTCGCAATAGCGAAAATCCGAAAATCCAGTCCTGTGACATTGAACTATGACCTTGATGTTCAGTAGAGGTTGTCATAATGCATGTTTAAGCAAATATTCATCAAGCTAAGTGCATTAGCCCGCTAGAAACGACCGTTCTGGGCGGCCAAATTAAGCACTTGAAATTAAATATATAAATGTACAAAACATTAGTTTATACACTTGTTAACGGCAGCATTTAAGGACTTGCACATCGAAAACAGCAAAAATTACAAAAGGTGATATTGCCCACATCACACTGACTGTGTGTTAATGTGCTACTGAATAATATCACCTTTTGTAATTTTTGCTGTTTTCGATGTGCAAGTCCTTAAATGCTGCCGTTAACAAGTGTCTAAACTAATGTTTTGTACATTTATATTTGCTGTTTTATTACTAAAATACTGTTTTCCTACTGGTGATCAGTTACAAAGATATTGCGCTTCAGATTTTTTCTTACAGTAGCCAAGCCGATT
>Ga0056128_1006613_pt1 | contig 14631 bp, 8 predicted proteins | sample WorMetLIZISLAND2_FD_71113 | JGI IMG/M metagenome (GOLD analysis project Ga0056128, IMG submission 71113) | Marine gutless worms symbiont microbial communities from Max Planck institute for Marine Microbiology, Germany - Olavius geniculatus... ...
ATATCTAAGAACAAAACCTAGGTAGACAACCTTGCAAACCTGCTGCAGGGAATTTGTGAGAAGCCTCAAAGTTTGCTCACTCCCACGAAGTAAAAACTACAAATTCTATAGCATATACAAGCCCAACCTAGGTCCTACAACAAAAAAAACGAGAAACGTATGTACGATGGCCTATTAAAGACTAAAAACTTTTTTTTTCACTTTAGCCGAGTACACTTGAGAGGAAGTCATCAATATGAAATCTAATTTATCTCATGTTCACCGGATTGCGCATTTGTGCTAGCATTAGCATCACATCACTTTAACATAATAAAATATTTGTGTAAAAACCTGTTCAGTTTACATACAGTGTAAAGGTGACATCGTGGTTGTAGATAACAAAATTTAAGGATTAGTTTTTTTTGGTGTACGATAGAGTGTTTTACTCAATAACAGCAAGAGAAATAATACTGGAATGGGATAAAACTGCTTGCAGGTTCGTTGTTTCCTACTGGACTTGGACTTGGACTCGGACTTGGACTTGCCCGTTTAAGGTGGACTTGGACTTGGACTTGGACTTGGACTTGGCTGTTGCTGGACTTGTTACAAGTCTGGTTTTTTACATACCTAGTCAATAAGGACGTAACCAAAAACGATACGTTGTAGAACAAGTTCAAAATTCGTCCATTGTGTTTGCAGAATAACACCTAAAATACTACAGGGTAGGCCAAAAATGCCCGAGTTTGTTTTTGTCAGAACGTCAGTCAGATCCTCACCAAGTGTGATAATTTTTGGCCCACATAGCCAATATTATGCGCGGTACACTCACCGTTCACGTCACCTAATTTATGTCAACGCATTACCGTGTTAAAAGCAGATGCTCCAAATTGTTGCATAATGCTGAGTTGTTGTTCCCGCAAAAGTTTTAACGACTTAATTAAGCGCACAGTGAAGTAAAATGTAATTTATTTAGCAAAGTTTGTGTAACAACTTGCTTTCAAATTATCCGAATTGATGCCCAAAGTGTACACAGTGGCTTAGACGTGATGCCACGGCAGATAGCGGCATTAACGATCAACTGATCAAACTGCAAAGCACTCATTCATGAATTATATATGTTTTGAGCTCATCAGTCAGCTATGTTGTTTTCTGCTATTTTAACGTAAAATATTTAAAACCACAAAATTATTAAATCACGTAGCGCCTTATGTCAAACTGATAATAAAAAATAAGCAATTTGATAGTAATAATCATGAAACAATTCGAAACATTTGCGTTTTACACGGTAGTGAGTTGACACAAATTAAGTGAGGTGGACACTGAGTATACTTGACATAATTTTATCGTTTTAATAATTGGCTGTTTGCATGCCAAAAATTGTCAATTTTGGTGGAGATTTGACGAAATTCTGACAAAAAGAAGTTGGGACATTTTTGGGCCTACCGTGTATGATTAGCGTTGCAATGACCCGGCTCATGCACACGGCCCGTGGATGTGGTCCGTGTTCACGAAACAAAATCAACAACCGTGAACACGGGCCGTGTTCACGGCCTTAAACCTGGGAACAATCTATGACTTTATAGGTAAAGCATGTTATGAGAAATTAAGTGTTCGCAACATAGTCTCAAACACAGATAATTTTTTCTTGAACTAGTGCAGCAGACAAACGGTTTGGTTATTGCAAGAATCGTCAAGAAGTGTCTCCGTTCATTTGTAGTGCATGCGCATGTGCATCTGTATTTACAGGTTTCGGTGTTTGACGAGACTTACGCATTTAAAAATCCTCAGCGAAAGTTTGAACGAGTTCTACGTATGCACGTGTTCTCAATCGCTTTGAGTCGGCCCAGTCGTGTCGTTTCTTGACCCAATAGATTTAGCTCACGCTGAACCGCCGAGGCGGTAGGTCTGTCGACACGTCATAATCCACACACAGCTAAACAGCGTCTTGACATTTATGACAATGTGAAATAAATAAGTGCCAAAAAATACAGAAAACGACCTGCACGCATTGATTTAATACCGGTATTCACGTGCCGAAATCGTCGACATTGTGCGCTACACATATTTACTTACTTACCTATTTACTTAACTACAAGCACAGTCAGATTGTCTTTGGTCGACCGTTAAGGTCGAGCCGTTGGTACGTTTTGTCTGTTGTTTGTCTGTCGTCTGCAATACATAGAGGCCTACATGTATTGTGGCGAAACGCTAAGCTTTACCAAAAAACTTATTACAAGGTTAATTAGCCCGGTATCACAGCTCTTGGCAAGCAAAATTTTAGCGATGCAGTGCAAGGAAAGCACTTTTAAATTTGGAGTTAAATAAAGATAAAGTAGGAAATTATGTGCCTTTTCAACCGAAAGTCGCCGTATCTCAGAAACGGTAAAAAGAGTCAAGGTTGCTCTTTATCACTAATAGCATAAGTCCTTTAAGATAACACAAAAATCGTTGACCTTGGATGCCAAGCGTGCGGTATTGTGGCTAAATAGTACGTTGTAGAGTCGGCGATACGATGTTGGATACGGCGATGTCCTGATGACAAGTTCCTATTTAGGCTGTCAATAGTAGCCATGTCTCTATCTACAGCGGTTTGGTCGTAATTTTAAATGCAAAGTTTCTGCCTGCAACCATCACCCATGTGCGCCGAATTACCGTATTTATTTTCAAATTACCTAAGATTGATTGTAATATTCGATGTAGCAGCGTCACTATATCGTGTATGACTGCAGTCACTCTGGAAAATCGCTTTTTTCCGCTACCGGAAGTTAAACGCTGGCTTTCGGATATAGGCGGTACGGTCGGCCCACCCTAGCGACAGCTAGGCTCTTGTTTTTCATTTCTATAGCTATGTTGCCAAAATGTCACATTTCTATGCCAATGGATCGTTTATTCTTGTTCATTATCACACGGCTGCCGCACTCATAGCGCCTATAACTTACATTTTACTGGAGTGCCGTTCATGGGTAAATTTTCATTTTCATTTACTATGGCCGTCAAAGTTTTGTTTTGGTACTAATGTGAAGTTATCATCACATAAACAATTTTGGTCCGAATCTCGACCTGTGACTGGAGCGGTATAAGTGACGGTTGATAATAACTGCACACTGCTGTAGTGCTTCAATCATGCACGATCAACTCACTGACTTAGGCTACGACCGCAACCGTGAAATAAGGCCGTGTACATTTAATCAACTTTATTCATCGAAAAATTCGACAGCATCACAAACAAAAAGAACAAGCAAAAAAAAGAAAAAAAACACTAATGCATACGCATGACAGATACACATTTTACACTCATTCATACCACTCTTGCAAACAGTTGTTCAACATTTACTCAAGGAGGTTACGTGATGTGACAAATGCGCGGTTGCTCACACACGACGCAAGGCACAAATATTCGCTCAAGGTGAGGTCCTAGGACTGACGTCAAATGCTGTCTCGAATCGCATCGTCGTAAGTTGCTTTTTATTGTGGTTTATATGCGAGCGCTGCGCAGTAATAAAGGCAGAACTGCTGACGGACCAAGTTGGTTAAAGTGAGTGATATTCGTTTATCTTCCTTAGCGTCATCTGCTTTAGCTGAGCTTGACATGCCAATCAGGAACACAAACGGCGAAGACGAATAGACGCATATTATACTTAGAAAAAACGCTATCTCCTTCAACGCGTGGAAATAACCGAATAAGTTATTCTTTAAGTTTTTTTGTCATGAGGTCTACTAACAACGTTCACTTTGCACAGGTGCAATACGCCTGGTGAAAACAGGCGAATAAGCGCCACAGCCACCAAGCGTTTTACGTCGTCAGTCACATCAATCTAGGTCTAAAATGAAAATACTTTCTGTGCAACGAGGCATTTGTCCCATTACCGCTTTATACGTGCTGCTTTACAATTCTAGTTAGTTAACAATTATACAGACACTGGTGTTTTTCAACAGCCATCTCAGCCTCAAAATTTCAGGATCTAAGTCATGTGACGTCGTCGGTCACGTGAAGTGTAAGTGCAACAGATAAATAAAATAAATCATGTAATAAAATCACGGTTTTGTTTGTTCGTATTTCCCACAAATCTCGTCTGGAACAGGCTATTTTTGGACGACGATCGACTGTATACGGCCGAGTAAAAAGGTGCTGATCGACCGTTGAAAGTAGTGACTACCTAAGCAAAGAGACAGAACCGCGATGGATTGGCAGCACATAGCTTACCTGTCTTAGTCGGTGTTAAAATGCTTTAAAAATTAGCAAACGCTCTGCACGATGGAGTTTAAAAGCAGACGCGGTAAACATGGACCAGAAAGGGAGACGACAGCTGCCCCCCGTGCCCTTGCCCCCAAGAAAAATTTTGATGGTGATAAAGTGCCTCTGGTAACTACTATACACATGCTAAGATGTGACCCACGTTGCCCACCCACTTCACATTTTTAGCTCCGCCTGTGGCAGCAAGTAAATAACACAGTTCAACAAGTGGAAGTCTTGCATGCTGATCTTAAAATTAGTATGACTGTTTTGCAGCGAGCCATTGATAATAGGGCTTCTAAGGTTTGAAGGATACGACTTTTCTCCTCTCTGTGAACAGCGTACCCAAGCTATAGGAGCATTACCGAAATGTGCCTGGCGTGGTATTTACATTGTTTTTGTACCCCTCCATTTTTTCAGCGTGCCTCTATAGGGTGCGGCAAAATAAAGTTTCCCCTATAGTTTTTCGCTGTTTTCTTAGCAACCGTTTGGCATTTTAATCTAAAATGTTACACATTTATTTACTGAAATGTTTTCCTGCTAACAACCAAGTAAAATGTAATACTACTAAAATGATGAAATTATAGATTTTTTTAACATAACGGCCTACCGATTTTGCAGCATTAAAAATGTTCAATCTACAACACCAATTCAATAACATCGTTGAAAGAAAACAGTTAAGTAATGATCAGATGCTGGAATTTCATTGTCACTGTGAATGTTCAAAGTGTCCACCGCCAGCTTCAAGCTCCAACGCAAGCCTTCATTCGCTTAATTTGAAAAAAGTCTTTCACAAACTTGTCGATAGGTGCTTGTGGCAAGTTGCCCAAGATAACCTGAAGCGTTTCCTTGAGTTCAGCAATTGTTTTCAGCTTTGTTTTAAGCTTGCTGTAAGCTCCAACATTGCACCGTACACGCGATAGTCCATTTGGTTCGCATTCGCCGAATTTGGAGGTTACTGGTCCTTTGCAATGAAATATAGACAGTTGGCCCACAGCCATGCGCTGCGCGCTCTGTGCTGGCGCGCCGTCTTGCTGGAAGATGAATCGGTGGGCAGCCGGCGATTGCTTCAAAAGAACGATAATTTAGTGATAATTTATAAACAAAATAAATTACTGTTTATCAAAACGTCACTGTAATGTTATCGGCAGTAACGTGGTACCCGGTTTTTGAATATTTAAATAACATTTTTAGCTTTAACATTTTTAATGCTGAAAAATTGGTAGTCATTTATGTTAAAAAAAGTCTATAACTTCGTCGTTTTTAACAGAATTACATTTTACATGGCAGTAAGATGTAAAACGTTTTAAGTAATAAATCCGCAAAACTTCAAATCAGAATTACACACGGTTACTGAGAAAACAGCGAAGAACTACAGGGTGCTACTTTTTTTGCCGCACCCTGTAGTGGGCGCGGTGCGCAACGGTGTCAAATAATAATAATAATAATTATTATTATACTAGTTTTGTAACGCACGTTAGGTCTTTTACAACGTGAAGAATTTCAAATCGCCGCTGATGCTAAAACGTTACGACGTTGTGACGTCATTGGGGAAAGGTAAGCAAAAGGGGAAGGGATATGAGAAGGAAAAGAGGAAGGGGAAAGGGGAATGGAAATGGGAAAGGAAAGGGGGAAGGGGAAGGAAAAGGGAAAGGGAAGGTGGAAGGAAGATAGCTTAAGAAATGTAGGACGCACGGACACCAAGATGATTTTATATTCTGTCCAATGCTATGCATTGCATTGAACAGACAATTAATGCTTTTAACATCTATGGGTAATATCTATCGTTATTGAACGTGAGAATAGTATGGACAAATGTGCGCACGTATAAAACAGTAAAACACATATAAACACACTAACAGTAGAAATATTGCTACCGATGCATAAGGTTTAATAGCCAATATTTAAAGTTGAAATGTGTACAACATTTATTTTTCATTGAAAATTTTTTTGGTAAATAAACACAAAAATTAGTACAAAGTTAAAAATACGTTTGCTTTTGTAATTAATTCGAATGTGATTTGCCAAAAAATGAAATCACCAAACAAAGTGTATTTGTAGAGAAGGAAATTAAACTGTAGATTTTGCAGTCTATCTTTCACGATAAAACGTCATCGCTTCACTTTGATATCCAGAGTTTCATAGCCTAAGCAGGGCAGTTTGTCTAATTCTCTAAGATGTTAAAAACTAGAGCTTCCCTGGCATAAACATGACCCGCAAGTTTGTTAAAGTGTCTCGACTTTTAACACTTGAATAACACAGGGTTATCCCGTGGGCTATTTGTTCCAGCGCTGAACTGGCAGAAAGCGGCTTATCATCATCATCATCATCAGCAGCAGCAGCGGCGGCGGCGGCAGCAGTCACTTTACTAAGTGCTTACGTCACGACGTGAAGTCGCCATTACTGTATTGGTTATGACAAGTACGCAGCTGAATTTAGTCATAGTCATGCGAACACAAAGCTACGACAAACTGCTGGAATATGAGCCATTGCTAGAACTAATTATTGGCAAACTGCATAAGCTTCGAGCGATACCGAGCCGCACTCATTAACAAGCCTGTAACGTAGAGAATTCGACTAATAAACATTACAAGTAGCTTGAAAAGAAATTCTAATTAGCTAAAATTATAATTAGAAATTAAATAATTAAAAGGTAAATATTTGTATTGATGGATGGGACCGATGGCTGGAACCTAGAAACGAAATTTGAAAAAAATCGTAGGACGAAATTGTGGTTACAATAATACCGATTTACAGTAAACACTAACAGCGACTGTGTTTTTTTTGATAAATAAACTGTTTAATTTATAAAAAAGACCGATCACAATTATTTGCTAATCAATTATGGGCAACCGTAAGTGAGCTGCCTTGTTGTCCAGCCATACTATTTTATGTTATCTGTATATTTGTACGTGTGTTTTGAAAACAAATTACAATACATGCATACAATTAGAATAATAAAAAGCTAAATAATTAAATGGATAAAATACTACTTTATATGTAACAGCGTAAAAATTAAAAAATGACAGGAGATTAAAAGAAACTAAAACTGTACTAACAGATACCTTAGGCCTAACAGTAAAGCAACTTCAGTAGCACAAAAACCTAAAAAATCGAAAAATCGGACCAAAATTTAATGATAAATCTGGACAAGTATGTTTTTAAACGAGAAGCTAAAATATTCTCAACTAGAAATTTGGGGCAAAGCCCAACGCGAGTCCGCCCGGCGCCCTAAGTCCGATCGGGGAAAAAATTTATGACGTGCACCGCTGTATCTGAGGCAAGCATGCTCGATCCATTTGTCCATGCCTCATAGAGGTCGGCTTCTGCAACTGCATGAAGTTGCAGAATTATGCCTGTAAAAATCTATTCAATTAAAATATATTATTTGTATGACACTTTATGTAAACTAAATGTTTAGTATGTTAATTTTGTGGATCGAATCCGTGTGGATCCGTGTGGATCGAATTTTGAGCCGAAATTTATAATTGAAAATACCAATTTCGGACATAATAAACAGTTTGGTGGTGCTATCGTGTAATCAATATTGTTCAGTTAACTAAATATTGTTCCAAACACGTTTCTTAGCCCCAAAAAATCTCATGTATAAAAGTTTTGTCGAAATCGTTCAAAAAATGACTGCGTTTTAATTCGTATGGCTTCGCGGAAATGGGCAAATTTTGGGGGCTCCAAGCGCAAAATCTATAAAGATATTGAGCGAGAACCCAACTTTTTTGGGAAGCCTAGCACCTTTTTATACACTCACAATGAGAAATCTTCTGTACATATAAATGCATACAACTGCTACTCAGCTCCTGGAGCATACTGCAGTGAAGGAGATTACGGTGACGCGCATTGTTCATCGTTGCCGTTCGCTAGTGAGGGTGATTATTGAGAGTGAAACTGATGGATCCATTACCAGCAATTATTGTTAATGCAGGCATCTCGGCAGGCTAAATTATCATTTCAATTTAGCCCAAATCCGTCTTCAGCGTAAAATGTCGTAATCCGAAACACTGGCGGTCAGTGGTGAGTACAACCATAATATTTTCTGGCGCTGCATCATCGCAGTTAATCGTGTACTTGACATATTACTTGCGTACTATGCGCAGACCACTTTTTCTGCGACCTGTAGGCTCAATCTTGTTGTTTTAGGTCCCTATACGCACCCACGTTTTTCCAGGAGGAACAGTTGAAACAGCTTCTGTGTTTAGCTCGCAAAACGACAATTTATAAACTAAGTAAGTAAGTAAGTAACAAAGACGATTTGCGTCCATACAACCAGGGTCACTGTGCGGGCAGTGTAAATTCACAAGGGGGTAAAACGAGAGATGTAGAACAGATTAGTTGGAGACGGGACCGGAGGACAGCTACGGAAAGTGTGGTGATGACGTGTTCAGACAGATCAGCGGTGACCGGAAAAGCTCGGTGCCGAAATAATGCTTGCTTGTATTTCGATTAACTGATTGGCTGTAAACGCTGACGGCTGTTTAGTCTGGACATTATGGTCCGATGATGTGAACTTCCCAACTCATCTGAAGCACAACTCGCAAATATAATCGTCCACAGGAACAGTTATACTGGCTTAAATAGTTTCGTTGATGAGTGAACGGTTATTAACGCATTCTTGGTCCTGACGCCAGCTCGCTGTCTTTGCCTGTGTCCTCAGTGCTGTGTCAGTAAGAGCAGCACTTAATTAAGAGTCACATAGACTGGCGATTAGAAATAAATCGTAAGTATAACTATAAAATGCCAGATCGAAAACGAGCCTGTGCCTCGTTTTCGTTTTGACCCAGAAAAATAGCCTAAAGACAATTTGTACGGCTGTCGGAAGTATAGTCACCGCGTCAATATTAATGAGAATCTGCCGTGGAAATTACAACATGAGGGAAAATATTTGCCGATGGCTGTATGTCAACGTACAAGTAAACACTAATAGATAAGTAATTTGATAAAGTGGTGCAGAAAATCGTGTTAGAACAAATAATTGAAAGGAAAAGCGTCGAAAAATGTAGATGATTGCGGACGCTGCAGGATGCGAAATGAACGGTGTGGAGATTATGTGGCGCAGACGCCTGGATCTAAGTAGGCCTTATTCGATAGTCGATAATTTAAAAAAAAAACTGTCGTTGATGTTGTTGCTGCTGATAATGGTGATGATGATGACAATGACAGTGACAATAATTGGCTCAAAATGTCATTGTTTTGCCATAGCATTAATAACCAATCCATCACCAGTGATGGGCAAATCACAAATCAAACCACAAGTCCAAATCACAAATCATTTGCAAAAGTGATTTAAATCAATGTCTTAAATCACAAATCAAATCACAAATCACATTTTCACATCACAAATTAGTTGAAGCCCAAATCAAATCAAATCACAAATCATTTTTATCAGTACTTGCACTTTTTAAAAATGTTTAATTTATGTTATTTAATCTGTCAAAAATCGCACCATATTTAAAACTGAAAATTTTACACCAAACATAAGCCAGTGTGTGCAATATGATAATGGGTATAAAAAAAGTCTACAGTTAGTCCTTTATTCTCTTTACATGTATCCAAAAATCTAACGGTTGCAGCTGCTTCTGTGCTCACATGTCAGCAAAACAGCAGCTGCCATTGGTTAGGTCCTAGGCCCCTACTGCTTCACAAATGTTCTATTTGCCAAACAAGACTAGTGAACTTTGCAACTTGTTTCATTGTCGCTTGTCAGCACAACAACTGTATCACCACTTACACTTACATAACTATACTAGGCCTATCTACTAGTGTCTGGTGTACACTTATCAACAGATTTCGAAAGAAATCCGCTGATACTTAGCAAAAATGTCAAGTTTTATGTCAAATGTCAAGCTGTCATTAACCAATGTTGTTCTCCATCTTTAAAAGCAGTGCCTCCACAGTTGTGGCTGTCAGTCTGGCACGCGTCGCTCTGATGATGGCTCCGCATGTTGAGAACATACCATCAGAAATTTTTGTGATTTGGAATGATTTCAAATCAAATTATAAAATTTCAAATCAAATCACACTTTTTGTAAATCAAATAATTATTTTTCAAATCAAATCACTGTACGTGATTCAATAATGATTTAAATCAAATCATGATTTGAATTTGCCCACCACTGTCCATCACGTTAGTTTTAGTCAATTGTGCTCATTTTCGACAGCTATGTGACAGATATAGATAGCAAAACAAGACGAAAACAATCGATTCCATCTTTTATTTTAAATTCACTCTAACGTATATAGCCAGGGGCGTATTTTGAGAAGCGGCAGCGCGGCGCGGCGCGTCCCCCCCCCTAAAATCGGCAAACACTCCTAATGCAAACTGCCTGGAATTACGGACGGCACGGTCAATCGGACAGTTTTGCGTACAAACAATTTTTTCTGCTTGCTTCGCTTGCAGCTTACTTGTAACCCTCACTTTTAAATTTGTGGCGCCGCGTTGCCCTCGTCTTTACTGTTTAAACTGCACTAAGCTTGGTCAGTTTATTCTCTAAAAAATATAATTGTTGCCATCACATCTCATATTTTAAGGCTATAATGCACTAAATTTGATTTCGGCTGGGGCTATGCCCCAAAACCGCGCAAACAGCGTATTTAGCTTCAAATAGCCTCATATGGCTGAGCTAACGCAATGAAAACAACGAAATTTGTTTCAAAAGTGTAAAGTTTACTAAGCTCAAAAGCGTGTTGACATTTGTGCTACGCAGTAATGTGTCGCCATAACGATTTTCTGGTTTTAGGTGCGTTTTATGACGCCATTAACTAAAGTGTGTGGACTACCTAGTACAGTTGTCACATGTTATTGTTCGCAGGACCAGCAGAGGTGCGTATTCGGGTTGTATTCATCCGCGCCATTAGTGTTGAGTATTTGCGTTGACATAGCCAGATGACGTGCACTATGCGTTGACTCGACGCGTTCCGCGCCGCACAGAACTCGCGCACGACACTCAATGGCTTCATCACCAGAACAAACAGTTATAGGGTGTTTACACGATCCAGCATTTAAACGTCCAGCATTAGCACGTGTATTTTGAATACATTTGCTTGAAGTTTGCTGGACGTTTACTGGATCGTGTAAACACCCCATTACACATCCGACAATGAGAAGCGATTAAAAATCTCAAATGGCTCGAGAATGACGAATGCAATTATGTACGCAAAACTTTTATTGCATAAAACAAATGTAAATGCAAAAGTAAACGCAAAAAACACCCAAAAGCTACACAATCTGAAAAACAATGGTCAACGAAGACACGCTTGAAATCCTAAAAGTACATAGGCTCCACAGATGTGAAAAAATAGATTGGTTTCCTGCACACCGCATTACCCCTAGTGTAGTGAAACAACAAAAGATTGTGTAATTTTGAAATCAGACGATTTTTCAGCTGAGTTATTCAGAAAATTACAAACGCATTTTTTGTGAAACGTTGCGAAAGAGCAAAAACTAAAGAAGACGGGCATGGTTAATAAAAAGTGTTCAGACGTTGCACGGTGACTTGCTGTTAATTCAGATTTTTTTGTTAATTCTGCATTTTTATTTAGGATTTCTTTTTACTAATACCGCAAAATAAAAAATGTGTTTAAGCGCGGTTAACTACGCATAAAATAGAAAAAATAACACTCACAAAACAAATGTTAATATCAGATGTTCCTATTAATATAGCCTTACTTACTTATTTCAGGAGCATTGTCCGTTGTGCAAGACTTAACCTAGTTACTTTTTGTGAAGGCAATTGTACCGTTTTTACGCGCGATAGCAGAATGCTTCGCGCGTCTTAGCCATGGCCTGGTCGTCTGTCCGTCTGTCCGTCCGTCCGTCACACCCTGGCACTGTATCAAAACGGCGAACGTAGAATCACAAAATCTTCACCGTGGACTGCCGCAAGGTCTCTAGTTTTTCGTGACAAAATTTCGTGGATCTGGGTGCAGGGGTTCCCCTCGAACGAGAGCGTCAAAGAGGGGACTCCCCTAAAAGACGTTATTTTGCCACTATTGGCTCGTATAATGTGAAAACGGTTGCAGATAGGTACAGACTTGCTGCTTATTATAACAAGCACTGGTGACATGCTTTTTAGATTTATTAACATCGATGACCTTAAACGACCTTGAACTCTCGAAAAGGGGTTTTTTACTGAATTTTTCACAATTTTCGGATGCAGCACACATTTCAACGCTGAATTGCGACGAAATGGCTGGGGATAGACCAAAACAACCTGCGTAGGAAATTTTTAGCATTAAACGCAGATTTTAGCAGTCTAGGTTCAAAGAGGCCGGCGCAGGCTGGCGTCAAAAAACAGCTAGACCTAAAAAGTGATTATTTTACAGCAATTATGTCGTGTAGCTTGAAAACTGTTGCAGAAAGGCACAGACATGCTGCTTATCATAACAAGCAAAAGTGACAGGCTTTTTATTGGTGCCAACGTTGATGACCTTGAACCTCCAAGATAGGGGGCTTTAGTGATTTTTTGCTATTTCTGGCTGCGACACACATTTTAAGAGTGAATTGCACAGAAATGGTTGGAGATGGACTTGGACAACCTGCGTATGTCATTTTTAGCATAGAACGTACATTTTTAAGAATCTAAGTTTCGATCTCTTAAATTCAATGAGTCTTTCGTACGTTGGCTTCAAATTTATGCACTCTTTCAAGATGCGTATGGTTAATATTTTATTGCTGTATGTTTACACTGATTGCCGAGGTGGCAGGACCGCTGCTATCGCGCGTCACGTGAGCTTTGCTCAAATTACTTGTTATATTTTGACTTATCTTAATTTTTTGTTGTTGGAATATTTTTGTCCACAAATACAGCTGAAAATTTCCCATTCAAAAAAATTTTAAAAATAAATTTAAAATTTTGAACACTCTATCTCTCCGTTGGAAATTGGCAAGCGTCTGTCGGAAAATTGCAACTTTTTGTCCCCTAAACAAATTTTAACCGACGACGCCGCAGGCACCAGTCACCAATCCGTAGTCCTATGCATAGACTAGCGTGTCTAAATGCACGTTCGCATTAGTTCTGGGCCACGGCATCTTCGCCGGAGACGCTGTCGACCAGCAACGTTTCCAATTACAGGTGGACGATGAGTTTGAGACGAGTGTGCAGACTCGCTACACGCACGACAAACGTACGACAACAGACCGCACACCTCGCACACTCCGTCATCACCTACTGCCAGATCCATGTCACTGAGAAAACTGAGCCCAAGAAAAAACTCAGCCTGGATCATTATAAATGTGTACAGAGTTGTAGTACTGAAAAAAAACTGCGTGCATTTTGTGTGTTTTCCTGTCGATGAGTTATTTTTCTGCCGTCTGTCGCCATAAATCAATTTGGCAAAACAAACGTAGTCATTCAGCTTCAGATATAAAAGATATGGAAGTGAACGTTATTTTGTTCGTACGAACGCCAGTTTTGACATTCTGTACATTCTGCTTTACTGCGTGCATGCATATATACATTTTAGTATATAGTTTGCTCGCCGTTTAGACTTAAAATTAGTGACAGCAAGTTCTTGACAGCTTGTTCTATCGGTTGGCACTGCAGTATCTTCCGGGCTGCGAGTTCGAGGTATTTGTATTCGAGGTATAATTAGCAGCAGTTGACCTGAAGAGTGGCACAGCGATCGAGCAGAAAAGTTCGTTAGAGAATGAACGATGCACAGAGGAACGATCGACCAGCAACTGTTAGGACTGTGCTATCTTCATCACGCAGCTGGCGCTAGGCTGTCAATTGTCCATGAAGACGGCAGCTTGCTAGCTCCCTGGCACAAAGTCCGGCATGGCATGGCATCCTCATCATCGACATCGACTAACACTTGAGGCCGATCAATGCCGCGCTAGACAGACTGACGGACAGAGACAGACAACTGGACGTCTAGTTAGCATGCCGGACCTGTCACTCTCACAACATACGACCGCGTCTTATTGTTTACGTCAACTGAAACTGAAATAACCGTACCGCCAGCTAAAATACTTGAAGAACTAAAAAACCATTTACATAATTGTGAATGTTAACGATTTTTACTGCTGTCAATGAAATCAGTGCGTGCAATTGGAAAAAAGTGATTCGTTGAGTTGAAAAATGGAGGCCTAAAACGTTTTTTCTTACCTATTTTGGATATTTATGTTAAAAAACTGTTCAGTTTATATACAGTGTAAAGGTGACATCGTGGTTGTAGAAATAAAACAGCACAAATCACAATTTAAAAATTCAAACTTTACCATTACACAGTCAGCAAAGTTCTTCTGACATTGTGTAATGGTGATGTTTGAATTTTTAAATTGCGATTTGTGCTGTTTTATATCTACAACCACGATGTCACCTTTACACTGTATATAAACTGAACAGTTTTTTACATAAATATTTGCAGTTTTATTGCCGTTGAAAGTAATCTAGAGCTGAATA
>Ga0056128_1006616_pt1 | contig 14629 bp, 6 predicted proteins | sample WorMetLIZISLAND2_FD_71113 | JGI IMG/M metagenome (GOLD analysis project Ga0056128, IMG submission 71113) | Marine gutless worms symbiont microbial communities from Max Planck institute for Marine Microbiology, Germany - Olavius geniculatus... ...
CCGCACAACAGGTCTTATTTAAGCATGCTCAATCTACTTCTTTGTGCATGGATCGATAGAGACGGGCAGTGGCGGATTTAAGGGGAAGGGGTTGAACGAAGGGAGGGCGGCCGCCCCCTCTCCCACCTAATGACTATAGACGCACCTTAAAACAAATAAAAATTTTGCACGAAAATGCATTGTTATTGCGTAAAATTTTTAAAAAAAATCTGGAGAGGGGGGCTGTGCCCGCTCCCCAGATCCCACCCCTACTCTTCCGCGAAGTTCCGCCCCCTATTGCAAACGTCTGAATCCGCCACTGGAGACGGGCGCAACCGCTATGAAAGACCACTTCTTTTCAATTTTCTTTCTTTCTCTCGTCATCAAATCATCGTCTTTCCCGTTCTCTTCCCTTCTATTCTGCTATGATGAGTGCTATCTTCTTGCACCCTTATCCATGAGAATCCGGGACGAAAGCTTAGCGCCCGATATTCTGGAGTTCAACATTTAGTATAGTAGCGCTGCTGACGAACCTGCAGTTTAAAAATAACTCAACATTTCTAACTATGGTTTTCCTGGCAGTGCACTACAGGAGGCAACACCACTCTCGGTAGAGATTTAAGATCTCTGATCGCTTCCAGTTTCGTATAGGCCTAAATTTTGCGTCTATTTCTTCGATAGACCTAATTACATTACATTACATTACGTATACGTAACAGCCAGAGAGATTTTGGAAGAGATTTTGTGTGTGTGTGTGTCAAGCGAAGCGTGGCAACACGATGTGACACATCACAATGATCACGCCTCATTTCACAAATAAACGCTAAACATAACAGCAATGATATACTACTGCATGCATCCGTTCGTGCAGCGGTGACGCAACTGTCACGTCCAGTCCTGTCTGCTTATCCTGCAGGCACTGAGCTGCAGTGCTGGGCTACCTGAGCAGACGTCGGACTGATTTTACATCGGGCTTTTTTGCATGGTCTGTGCATGCCTGTTGCAAAATATATGATCGATGAAGTGTAAATTCTGGTATTTTGACACGTGCTATTAAAAAATCAACAAAAATGCCCTGCAATCATTGAGTAAAACTAGCCGAGAACTAAATTTTAGAAAATTTCCTAGATCTTACGAAAAGTTGTCGTCTTGGAAAAAATAAAAAAGGCATATTCTTAAAATACAGTGTATCCTAATTTTTGTAAAATCTTAGTATGAATTTGGGAAAGTTATTAAAAATTTTGAGAATGTGACAGGCCTATGCAGAAGTCGATTTTTTAAATTGCAAAACTTTTCCTCTAAAATTCAGCTATAGTTAACGTCAGGTTAGCGACACCATTTAATAATAATAATAATAATAATAATACATTTGTATAGCGCCGTAGTGCCGTAGCTTCAGAACATGCATAACTGGACTGTCGAAAAGGGTAAGGCAGGAAGGGTAGGCCATTATCCTGCATGATCAATCATGAACGACGATTATGTTAATTGGCCATAAAAATAACCTCGCGACAAGAGAAGAAAAGAAGAAGAAGAATAAATGGATAAGTTACAATTCCACATAAAAGTCGATTTTCTCTATACATACATCTATGCGTCTCAGTGTACCGCAAAGGCCGCATGCAGGAAACGTCGTGCGCGCAGTCAGGTATCGCCGACTTCCCATGGCGTAATAGCAGCAGCAGCAGCAGCAGCAGCGTGAGGGGTATGTAATTATCTGCAGCACGGGTGCTCATATCTGCGTCCGCCAGGCAGTTGTCACTTCTAGGCGAAAATGTGGGAACTTCAGACTGAGCCGGGTGGGACAATGGGGATAATATGACGTTAGCGGCACACTGAATGGAGAAGCTTGCTGTTCAACCCACACAGATAGGCTACGACATGTGCAAAGGAATAGAACGGAAAGCGGGCCGGAAAAAAGATGGATCAGTAATGACAGAGAATAAATGCTTCTGAACTTTTACGACGCCTGCATGCATGATTGCACCCGTGGGTTATCGACACGTTATCCCACTCTAGACAGTGTGGTAAACATAGGCAGTATAGGTATGAGTGACAGGGTGGATTAAGTCAATTGAGTCATGTCGAGAAATTTCCGTTCTCCCCGCATCACCACATGCTGCAATTGTCTTGGCAGTACCAGCCTCGAGGCGCGCTCGCGAGTATTAGCGGCCGACAAACGGACGGACGGACGGACGGACGGACGGACGGACGGACATACAGCAGTAGCCGTGTCACGGGACGGGACGACTTCTCCGCGGCCGCTACCCTGCACGCACGCCCTGCCGGAGTTGCTCGGCGAGTAATGAAGTGTCATGGCCAGTCTGATTCGCTTAACACGCCCACCACACCACACGCCGCTCGCTACAGCTCGGCTCCCGCCATGCAGTCGGTAATGACCGGTTTGCTATAGCCGGACACATGCATTCAGTAGCTACCCCGTCATACAATCACCTAGATATCTGTCGCCGCCACACGACACAGCGTGACGTCAAACCTCTCCGGGCACGAACAGTAACTCTGCTGCTGCTGCTGCTGCAACAATGTAGCCATCGTTTTACGGAGTCACTTCATATGGATAGCCTATAGGCCTAGGCCAGACAGACATGCAGTGGGTGGTGAAATATTTCATTGTCATACGCCAGTTCATATCAATTTCCAGATGTTACAGACAAGGGCATCTTGGAGTACTAAGCGATCTATGGCTTATAAGCCACTAGTTTTTTTTAGAAATCTTTGGTTAGAATTTTTATTCTGAGAAACTTTACCTCCATTCCTCTATATGAGGGGTCTGAACTCCTATAACGTCTGTGTCTGCATAATTTACTAACGTAAGTCTACTCGTATATGCATCAGTTAATTTATTTCAAATTCTATTTCTCCATCATTATCGTCATTTCGCATTTTGGATTCTCTTTCACTTCCCTCCCATTGCCTTGTTTTCTTGCTTTATCTCTTTGCAATTTTCCGTATTATTATACTGTTCTTTAAGCCTACATGAACCTATCTTTCTTTCTACTCTAGTCATTCCCTTTCATAATTAGGCTACTGATCTTCCCCTGCTCCTTTACATCATCGGGCTTCTGGGGCAAAGCCATCGTATATCAGAGGGTCACATAATGTGGGTTGTTTTTAAAACTTGGTATAGCCAAATAGCGATCTTTTCCATCGTTTAGGCCATAAATAGAGCCTAGGCCCTATGTAGGCCCTATTTTTGTCAGTGTTGACCGACTGCTGACGGGACACGAATGTGTTTTTACGCGATTGCGCTACTAAGTTTAAGAAACTGATGACATGGCGCGCATGTCCAAAATTCTGCTAGCCAGTGGCCACTATTAGGCCATGCATAGGCCTATAGCCTATACAGACGGTCTAAATCAGCGCAGAGAACTTAGCGCTAACAATGACACTGTATAAGTGTATATAATAGAAACCCATCAATGACTGTGTTCATAGCGGCGGGACGCAGACAAGCAGTAGCGGTTATTGCAGGCGAGCGGCTGGCAGGTGATAATAGAAATGAGACGCGCGCATCGCCTTGGGACAATTTGACGCCTGAACCGCAGGATGCCATGCAGCCGTTATGCCGAGCATATTTAGACACATTTCAGATTACATATTATGCCGCGCGTCTTGCACCGTACAATAGCCGGAAGCATGGTCGAGAACGATTTAAAACGAAACGAAAGCATTGTGTGTTTTAACAGAGAGCGAATGCGTCATGTGTCGGCTATTTTTGCCCGCAATGTGCACGCATGCGGTGTCGCATAGGCCATAATAGCTCTGCACCTCAAGATAAACTTTACAGAATGCAGAACACCTTAGAGCTATATTAGCCTAAATATAGGATGATATAAATTGCAAAAGCCACAAAAGAATTCGAATCGACGCGATGCCGCATGTTTTGGTTACATGACTTCCGGTTTGGTTTAAACGTGCATGGGCGTAGGAGCTGCGGAGGTTAAGGGGGTGGTCGCCTCCCCCAGATTCAAGCAAAAGGCGAAAAAATTCGGGCAAAAAAACTGAAAAAAAAATAAAATACAGGACAAAAAAGCAAAAGAAATGTCCAACGAGTATATTGCAGAGCCGCTGCCAACTGAACAAAAATTCTTCAATTCTCAACTTTGAGGCATTCGATTGCAGGACTCTATGAACCTAGGTCATAAAAGGTCGAAACTCATACAGTTAAAATCTACTTTTTATGCTAAAAATTTTACACGGAGGTTGTTTTGGTCTATCTCCATTCTCCAGCCATTTCGTCCCAATTTAGGCCCATACTCCTAAAGTGTGCATGCCCTGCAGCGGAAAAATCGAAAAAGTCACTAAAACTTCCTATATTAAAGGTTCAAAGTCGTTTAGGGTCATCAATGTCGTTTAAGGTCATCAATGTTGATATCCCTTAAAAGCCCGTCAGCAGTTCTTGTTCTAATACGGCAAGCCTCAAGTCTATCTACACTGTGTCTCTGGGAACTGGGACCCCTATACACATGGCAACAACTACGTGATTTTTTGTGTTAATGACATATCCTTTTTGCCACATTAACTATGACTTATTTTCCATAAACTGTATAATTTTCAACAACATTCCTCATACTGTTTATGAGATACAGATGTTTAAAAAATGACACCGTTGTACTAACGTTTTCAATATGGACGTCACTCGCAGCACCGGTTTGATTCACAGTTAGGCGGACAGTTTGTTCTCAAAGTGGCCATCGTTTTCACGAACACACGCCCTCAATCGAACACGCCATTGTTTAATGGCATTGTCAATGATTCCCTGTGGGAAATGGTGCCACTCTTCGATCAGAGTTTTTTCAACTGTTCCACGTTGTGAAGACGCGCTGGTAGACGCGCTGCTGGAGCGCACTCCAAACTTGATAGTCAACCGGGTTTAAGTCCGGGCTGTTTGGCGGCCACGACGATGGTGCAATGAAATCAGGAGTATTGCGAGACAAGAATTCCACTGTTTCCCTGGCTCGATGCGCTGGAGCATTGTCTTGCTGAAATGTAAAACACTCGAATCCAGAAATGTTATGAATAGCTGGAAGAAGATGCTGAGGTAATGTCGAGTTTGTGGGTGCTTGTGTTTAAAAGGGCATATCTCTGCAACTGTACAGCGGTTTTTCTTTGAAATTTCAGCTTTTACGTAGAACTGGCTTAAAATTTTTTAGTAAAAAATTCGCTTAATTTTATGAGCCTGAATCCGACTTACAATCACTTTTAATGGGGTCCCAGTTTTTTGAGACACAGTGTATATCTGCAACCGTTTTCACGCTAGACGAGCCGTCAGCGGTAAAATAACGACTTTTAGAGAATACCCGTGTTTGATGCCCGCATGCGCAGGTTTCCTTGAAAAGGGGTCTGAGATTTGGACTGCTGAAATCTACGTTTAATACTAAAAATTTCATACGCGGGTTGTTCTGGCTTAAGTATAGTGATTTCGGCGTAAGTCACTCTTGAAGTGCGAGTCACAGCCCGAAATCGCAAAAAACGAAAGTCAATAAAACCTTTATTTTGCTGTTCAAGATCATCCAAGGTCATTGTTTTCGGAACCAAACGAAAACGCTTGTACGACTTGAGATACGGCGATTTAGGCCTAGGGCCTATTGGTTAAAAATCACGAATTTTTCTACCCCCTCCCCCTTTATTTAGCTCCCTTGATTAAGATGATCCAGTTCGAATTTCCGAAAAAAGCTTTACTGATTCCGAAACTAGTCTTTTATGAAGCTTATAGGTAAAGGTTTCGTGATCTAGCCTGCACTGTTTTGATACAATCGCAGAGTGTGGCGGACAGACGGACAGACAGACGCTTAAGACGTGCGGCATTACAGTGCTGTCGCGCGCAAAAGCATTGCCAGTAATGTATCCACAGATAACGGGGGCACTCAAAGCATACACTTGTTTCCAGAAAATTTTTTGATTTTTTGGCGTCAACTTGGTGTAGAGCGCATTGTGACACTATTTCGACAAAAAATTAACTTAAAGTTCCTCTATAGATAATCGCCATTTCTAGTCTCCTGAGAGGCCATTTCCCCAGTGCCCCCTAAATTCACGCCATGACTAAAAAATATTTGCAGGGCCGGATCATCCATGAGGCTGGTGAGGCTGAAGTTTCAGCGGACTCCAAAATCTGTATAGACAGTTGCAGTCTGCTAGTTCTAGACTTAAACTTTTGCAAACTCTACGTAGGCCTACAACAGTTCATTTTCTTCTGCTCGCTTCACTCGCAAGCTATCTGTACCTCCACTTTTAAAATTGTTCGCTGTACTTGTTTACCTTTATTGTTTAAGCAAAGGTAGCAGTACAAAAATAACTAAATAAAGTCAATATTGCAAATATATGTACGAGGGTGCCTCAGTCGCTCTCAAACCTCAGGGCCCGAAGGGACCATGATTCGGCTCTGAATATTGGGGCAAGTTGCCTACTCTGCGGCCCCCTCCTCCCCTAAGCGAAAGAGTCCCTCTACGTAGGCCTATGTAAACGTGACCATAGCCTGTCCATCACGAAAGCATAGGGTGCTGCTGGATGTGAGGTAATGACGCTATATGACGGACGGTAAAATATTTACCACCCGCAGTGCAGGATAACATCGTGATACGCCAGAACGCATCACAGTATCATACAGACTTGGTCACTGCCCGTGAAGTAGGCTTACAGAGATGTGCAGAAGAGCGATATCATAGAATAGGCCTACCGCGGTATTGTGGTATTTTGCCTGGCATCCATAGATCAACCCCCATCTGCTGATACGGACCTATTGTCAACGTTTCAAGGTGATTTACTGTGCCACGTCAACTGCGGCAGATTCGTCGCTCAGTGCCGACCGACACCTTCCAGATGCTGGTGGGTAGCTTATAGGCAGAACTTACGATTTTGGGCCAATAACTCGCTGTATCTCAGTAGATAGAGAATTTGGTATTTGTATATTAACTTAGCGTGAACACCCCAATTTTCAGGCCTACTGAACCGGAACTGCTATAGGCTTTCGCGCGTCTCGTGAGCATTAGCTCAAATTTCTTGTATAACTTATTAGGAAGGGACAGAGAACCTCTTGCCACCACTGACTCGGCAGACGTCAGTCGTGCGGCAGGTCGTCCCAGGTCCGTGGACCGACAACCGCGAAAGCCCGGTTGGCGACGGTTGTCAATTTGACCGGAGGCACTGCCAGAGGGTTGGTTCCAGCAGAACGGAGAGGTCGGTAGCTAAGTCGGCGACGTATAGTTGAATGAACCAAAGTATTGCGCCGCAAGTCTGCAAAACCTTGTAGGCCCTATAGACCAGAACGACAGTTTCACAGCACCGAACTCGCTCAATCACGCGCAGCCATTCGATGGAGGCAGACAAGCGCGTCGGTGATGTGGTCCGATCGACGGAGGTGGTACGTCAGTCGCGCAGCCGCGTTCAGCAGCACCGAACTCGCTCGACGGACCAGGTACAGCGGAAGACCGGCCAGGACGCCGTTGCCGTAATCGAGACGCGTTAGCACTAGGCCCCTATGGACAGAGCTGCTTTCGCGCGTAAAAATGGTTACAAAATTCATCCAGTCAATCAGTGGCGGATACAGAATTTTGGAATAAGGGGACAGAAAGGTAGGGGTGGGGCCTCTCCCAGATTTTTTTTTTCTAAATTTATGCAGAAATAATGCATTGTTGTGTAAAATTTTCACTTGGTTATAAAATGCATACGGTCAACGGGCAGCGCCCCCAACCGCTCCCTGAATCTGCCACTGCCCACTCAATGTCGATCTTTGGCTTCCATTTTTGCGGTCCTAGGACTTGCATCGCCCCCTGTCACTCTTAATTCTCCCAATGCAGGCGCTGGTACAGTATCCCGTGGCAATATATTAACCACAGGAATTTCTTGACAATGCGCCTCACCGTATACGCCGTGGTAAGACACGATTGGTGTGAAAATCGGCGGCAGCAACAGCAGCTAGGCCTATGTATTCGGCGGCTATCAGTCGCGATTCTCAAGTCGTCGAAACTATTCGTTCAACATCGATCATCGCATCACCCGCGGAGCTTCCCCGTCATCGACACACGTCGTCTTGCTGTGATAAGACAGATCTACAGTAGAGAATACCGGTAGGCTATACAGATAGCTGGCAACGCCTCCAGCGCCAATAAAATGCACCGTCAAAACGTCAACAGCGGGGGAGACGGAACTATGCTCGCAATATGGCCTATAGTCGTCAATGTATCAGCCTCATCCTGTTAAAAACTCTGCCCAGCCATGTCAAATTCTCTTGGTTTGTATAAAATGCTGTTTTAGTAACTGTAGCGGAAGATATAGGCTATCCTTCGTTGAGTGAAACTGTCACTGTGTCATAAGCCTGCAATGTAATATAGACTTTGGTCATCCAAAATAAGTGTTCGGGGGTCACTTACATGCGAACTTATCCAAGTCAATGACGGATCCGGATATTTTCAAATTTTATGCAAAACCTCCAACGGGAACGAGACTCTGAAGCGGACCGCGGAAGCCCCAAAAGCTTAAAAGACAACGACCAAGAGTCAGTTAACCACGTTTTGACGTTGGGATATCGAGGCATGTCTTGGTTTTAACCTAGGCCTACAGCTTCAACAGCATGGTTTCTAAAACTTGAGGGGAGAAATAAAAGCTTACACTGCTCATTGACGAATTCAGCGGGGAAGCGTGGAGGTGACCGTCCCTCCCCCTAATGACCGGATGCATCTTATAACCAAGTGAAAATTTTGCACGAAAATTTATTATTTCCGCATAAAACTTTAAAAAATTTTCTGGGGGAGGAAGCACAATCCCCCGCCCAGACTCCCCCTTTACCCTTCCGCGCCCCTTGGGCCTATTCCAAAATTATGGATCCGCCACCGATACTGCTGGTTCCGGTGTCCTGAAAGTTACAGTAGACGCCCGACCCCAATCTCCATTGTAGCTGCACCGATGATATAGACGCATCGTTAGCCTATCGGTTGAGAATTACGCGAATCCAAGGCTAGCATGCATGCAGTTTACAAAGGCGACGACTGCTAAACCAACAACACAATGATCGTGAAGAGAACGAGCGAACAGCAGTCTGCTGCTACAGTGGCTGGCGGCTACTGCTGCTGCTGCTGGTTGTGTACTGATGAAGAAACAACTATGCACTTTGATGTGTGTCGGCGACCATCAGTCATACGTCACATATACTGCCACGCCTACTTACCGACAACGCACTGCCGACCGTAGAAAAACACACGTCTACAGGCCACCAAGAAGAGTTCTAGACAGTCGCTCAGTTTACCAACTTCACCGACCTATTATACGAGTTGTGCAGTCCTCAAAACAAAGTCCCGAGGCACCGTGAGGATAATTATTGCTTTAGTCTTGACCACCGGTATGTCCTTAGCATTTCGTAGATTAGGCTTCTACTGTGACTATCAATTTTGCGCATGCTGTTTATGAACTCAAACAGCTATTTGATTCGGCCACCCTTCGGACATCCTTCTGCACTGACTAATCATTTCACTTAGAGCAGCAGACCCGTTGGCTAAGACAAAGAATAGCCTACACAGCTTTAGGACCCAACAGAACTGCAAAGCAAGGCTGTCAGATCAGCTATTTTGCAAATTTATGCTGGCAAACTACTACTTGGTTAATGAATCTGCCGAAACTGTCTAAACATATGCTGAATACAAGAGTCTACAGCGACAAAACTGTTTCTCTCTTCGTCAGCAATTGTTGCCATTTGTACCAATATACACCATGTATCACAAAAAGAACTGAACCAGTGTTGTAAACCGCAAAACTACAACTTTTGCATTTCACACTGTAGTGTAGGAACAGTATTAAGGTGAGGTGGACAAAACTACTCCTGAATGCAAAGTTTCTTCAAAATGTTGCACACCAAAAATTATTACAATCGGCCAGTATTTCACAGAGTTACTCAAAAAATAACACTGGCACTACACCGTGTCTTGGAAAAATGTGTCAAGTGTTATTTTTTGCCCAGCTCACTGAAATACTGCTGCTACACTACCTTGTGAGATGCAGATAGTTTAAAACCACAGTAACAGAACATTAACAGTTTCGTGCAGTCGAGCAGAAATACAATGGGCGACTTCACTTTTTGACTTGGACTTTCGCTGAGACTTTTGCCGAGTCTAAACTTCGATCTAAGTACCTACTTAAACCAAAAAGTGAAGTAATTTCGCTGAGCGAAAAACAAGGCGAGTGGCGACTATTTACAGTCCTATACATACGGAGATTTTAATAAATTAAAGTAGTCTGGTACCAAAAATAAACGCCGTAATGGTTACACGATGACGTAAAACGTTACGTAATTACGTCATTTGCTTGCGCGGCGCAATTAAATAAGCAAGTCCAAGCGTAACTGGTCGATTCATTTCCTGTTAGGTTAACCGGTTTTCCGCCATTTTTAATCGCTTAGTTGAACTTTGATCTAAGTACAGACTTTAGCGTTCAGTTTTAGCTTTGGCTCAGCGAAAAGGCTCAGCAAAAGTCTAAGTCAAAAAGTGAAGTCACCCAATGTTTTGTTGCCGGAAAAAAGTACATATTGTAGCAGTCAACTAATTCCACAAAATTCCACAAAATTCCACAGTAATTCCACAAAACAACTGCGACTTGATGTGATTACAAACACTAGGAAAATAAGTTCCAAGTTGAGCAGAAACCAAACATATCAAACTGAGAATACCAAATACTGAATAAAATTGAGAAAATTACAAGAAAAACATAGCTTAAATAAAATAATCAAGAAAAGTTTTCATGCACTCAGTGAAACAACAACGATTTCTTAAAACATGTGCCAGTTTCACAATAAACTGTAACAAACCTAATGTATGACAGCATGAAATTAAAGCAAGATCAACTAGAAAAATATGTCGCTCAAGAGACGACATTATGCGGCCATCCATCTGCCCAGTGGTGCAAACGATAATACTTGGAAATTTGAGCTAAAAATTGGCATACCAGTTACACTCACACTAAATTCTATGTCCTTTTTTCAAGTCAGAAGCATGTGAGAGCCAGAGAGACAGACAGACAGACAGGCAACACCTGTAATGTGGCCTATTAAGACGTTTGCATAACGAGGTCCAAAAAATTTCAGGTCAAAAGCACTCCTTAGCAGCTCACAAGATACAGCAATGTTAACACACACAGTCGTTATAGTTTGGCTGGCCTGAAATGACAGTTTTACGTAAACTACATCAAACATCAAAACGTGGTTAACTAGCTTTTAATTGTAAACTACTGGTGATATTATAAATACTGCGGGCCAGGCTCACAATATTTGGACATGTCTTGTTTTGTAGCCAAGTTAGTCAGGATGTATGTCCCAATCGATTCACGGAAAACGATATCAGGGAAAAGCAGAAAAAAACGACAATTTTCTTAATTTCTTGCTATGCTGTGCTATCGTTCCGCCAGTGGTTTAAAATGCATAGCTCAAAGGCAACAGATTTCTTTTCGACTGGAACTTCACACTGGAGCCTGCTGGGGGTAGCTGACAAAAATCCACCAGACCCTCATGTTGACCATCAGGCCCCATTCCATAACCCAGTCGACGCTTGTGGCACCTAATCCTCCTCAACTATAACGTTACGACTTCGTCCCCTCGACAGCGACGACGGATAAAGACATCATCATTATCGTCGTTGTCATCACCAGCTGAATGGCTGGCTCAGCAGCAGATGTGAAAATCCCGTTCTGCGTATGACTCCGACTAAGCTGAGTGTTGATGGAGCAACTGCACAGACAAAAACACCGTCGGTGTCAGTCACATCTCCGCATTCAATCAATGATCACCGACATAAAACGTACAAACACTTACCAAACAAACACACACACACACAACCTACGACCCACGTGTTAAACATTTTGCTACTTTCGGATATTATGCACTGGCTTCTAGTTTTCAAAAATCTGACAGAATTATTGTACCAGCATAGATGCTTTGTACAACTGAAATATTGATAATCACAATACTAACTTAAACTGCTGCACCCCTAAATTTTTGCCTGTAAGAAAATTTTCTTATGTCGGACAATTTTCTTACACAAATATAACACACGGGGCTAGATATGCAATTTTGGGGGTCTTAGGAGCAAACTGTATCTCCTATGTCGGAAATTTGCAGACGTCAGAAAATTGTAACTTCCTGCCGTGACCTTTTTAACCCACGATGCCAGTGATTCAGATTTAGAGTGCATTAAACGTCAAATCACTCAAATTATTGTACTAACATAAATGGTTTGTACAACTGAAATATTGATAGATTATAGCTTTATTGTACTTCTAGATGCAAACCGTCAGCAGACAGAGGCACTGGCTGGGCTGAGATTCGCCAGATCTGAAAACAATTCTGCCACGTGAGCCATACTTGCCACCAATGGCTGGATGCCAAACCTCCTGGGTCAGGTGCCTTCTCAACATGAATGGGAAAAAATGGAACAGAACAGGAACGGATATTTTCCACTATTCGGCCACAATACCTGCGTGAAGTAGATTACTCTTGTCGTTGTTGATCGTTCAGTTGCAGTGGCTGATGTCAGTGCAGAACACAGGTCGATGGTCAGACACACACTGTGGCAAGGAGAACTCCTACACAACATAATGACCAAGCTACATGATACAGCTGAACACGACTTAGCATGGCTTAACGTGACTTAGCAAGCCTTTATCTCCAAACAAAACAGTGGTAGTCTGTTAATAAATTTCATTTGCAACAATTCTCTTAGCCTTTGTTTGGCGACCTCCTGGGACCATTCCCCTAACACGGCCTGCAGATGTAGAGACCTCGAGGCATCAAGACCCACCCTGAATGGGCTGCCTATGGGTCTGAAATGAAAGCAAAAAATATCTGCAACAACATAAACCATTGATATAAAATGGCAGTAAGTAATGCACCCCGCAAAAGCCATTAGACGGAATGAAACGCCATTTGGCAACAACACTCGTGTTGGCCACACCAAGTAACAACGTATTAACCACAAGTCAAAATATGCATTGAAAATTCCAGCAGAACCACTACAGTTACTGCGGAACACCTACCATAGACAATATGTAATAATAACTCGGCAAACATTCTATCCAACAGCACCATTGCCAAACCCGTGCAATTTTCCCATCAGCCAAAATAATACAGTGGCTATGATGCCTAATGCCAAATAATTTCGGTCCTTGTACGACTTATCACACTCTAAGCATGCACAACATTACCATACTACTTGAGGTCAATACTAAACAATATAATTGCATATCAGAGAATAACAACGAGCATCAAACCACAACAAAACAGAAGTGCAGTAACACGTCTTTAAAAGAGCACTCACTATCAACGGCAGGGGTATCAAACTCGTCTGCATATTCGGGCCACAATGGCAGATAGTCAGTCAGTGGGCCGCATTGTTTTTTACACGTGACAAAATGCGTTAGTATTATTGTTAACAACGTTATCTGGCTTACGTGCATTGCGCAGTAATGACTGAAATCTACGTTCGGTAAACTTGAACCTATTTCAGACTACCCACTGTTTCGAATACCATAAAACTGCTAATACAAGCCAGGTTTCATATAGTAGCGGGGTATCTAATACAAGCCAGGGGTCTGAGACTGATGGTCTCAAAAAAAGCTGGGTCCCTAATATAAGCCAATATAAGCTGCACATCCAAGTCGTTGTTGTTACAAGTGTACTAGTAGTTGTAGTAGTAGTAGTGATTAGTTGTATGTGCAGTAGTCTTATACACTCGCTCTAAATTGTATTGGAATAATAGTATTGCGCACAATAACCACAGAAAAAGTGTATTACCTTGGTATGCCAGGTTGACAATGTTTTAATAGAAGCCGGGTCTCCAGTATAAGCTGGGGGTTTAAGTCAAATGTTCTTATAGAAGCCGGGGGCTTCTATTAGCAGTTTTATGGTAAAACTAGTTCAGATGGTCTCTGACGGACTGTGACTGTTCAATTGGCAGCATTTGGAATAAACCAGAGTGTTGATATCAGGCTAAGATTTCTTGGGGAGATTTCTCTCAACAGGTCCAGACGATGCTCGGTGATGTCCGACTAACAGACGGTTTCTAGTGAATTTTGAGCTGATAATACTGTATTTGCTGAACACAGTTGGCAAATGTTGTTAATGCATATAAGTCTTTTCATCCATTTTTTTGCATTTCAAATAATTCACCGTGGCCCGTGAGTTTGAGACCCCTGATAAAGAATCAAACGGAGAGCTAGAGACACAAAATGTATGAAGCAACTGCGTGTTTGTTACCAAGTCATGTCAGTGACGTCCAATGTGAACAATGTCTCATCAACATGTCCACTGTCCAGCGCAGTCCATCCATAGTTTGTCTGTTGCATGTCCATCAGTGTCCAGCTCGTTTTTCTGCCATTCTCCGATTTCCACGTCATGTGATGCAAGTATGCAAGTGCTCAAAAGCAGTCAAAAGAGTGTATTCATGGTAACCCATCTCAAGAGCTATGGAGCATCACGTGTCATACGAGATCATGCAGTAGCCTGACTGTAATCCAGCTGGGAAGGCCATTTCATTTGATTTGCCCCCTGTCCTCCAGTAGACAGCATTATGAAACTGATGACTGTCTGGAGGATAACAGGGAAGATTATTAGAACTACCATTATGTTAATTACATATGCACGCGAATAATGGAG
>Ga0056128_1006618_pt1 | contig 14628 bp, 9 predicted proteins | sample WorMetLIZISLAND2_FD_71113 | JGI IMG/M metagenome (GOLD analysis project Ga0056128, IMG submission 71113) | Marine gutless worms symbiont microbial communities from Max Planck institute for Marine Microbiology, Germany - Olavius geniculatus... ...
ACACTCATCTGACCGACCCTCCTTTAGGGACTGACAGAGGCTTCCCGCTGGTGTTCGACCATCGCACCAACGAGGCGCAGTTCATCCGCCTTCGTCGAAGAAGAAGCCGTTGACCGCTACTTGTGACATTATACTAGATGTAATTTAACTGTAATATACATTTTCAAATGGCATGAACACTAAAGCTTCACTTTGAATACTTAGTCTTAATATTGCTAGTCATACAGAGTAAAACGCCAACAGAGACAATGACAACTGGTACAACTGTTTTCTTTCAGCTGTTATGAATAGAGCAGCAAAATTTATCATCGTGAGATCTCTATTGGTGTGCATTTTATAACATTTTGTGGTATATTAGCCATTATTAAGATTAAACTTGTTTTGCGGTTGCAGTGCCAGTAGTTACTACTGGTAATGACGACGACGACGTAGTTGAATTTCTGAAGTCTCTTGGTCTCAACGGTGCTGTTGGATATCTGGAGTTGTCAATCACTGGTGTACCACTAGTGCATGTCGTTGCAGCAGGTACTCATTATTCATTTGTTGTTGGTTTTCAGCATACTGTAAAACTTGGAACAGAAGCCATCAGCTTACATTGGTACAAGTTGCCTTTACCCCAGCTTGTATCTAGGACCTAGCTTTTTAACAGGACCCAGTTTCTGTTAGTATAAGTTACTGCTGCTGCATATTCTCCCGACCTGTATCGCGGACCCAGCTTATAACCAGGACCTGACTTTTATTAGAGCAAGTTCCCTTGACCCCTGCTTATGTCCCGGGACCTGGGGCCAAATTTGGAACCAGCTTCAGTTTAAAGTTTTATGGTAGTTTTGTGATGCATTGCCAATCTGGAACTATGATGCAGAAGATTTTCTTATGTTATTAAGTATACTGCCAGGTGTTGGAAAAGGAGTGCATTTTGGGTCATTAACAGTGATTAGTGATTACTGGCCGGACGTCCACAAACAACCTGGCTAAGAACAGTTGATGAAGACGTCCAACCCTAGAACTTTGGAGTTCACGCTGCCTGAAGAAAGGTCAAGGATAGAGACATTTAGCACCAAGTCATCAGCAGGGCAATGCTCTGACAAGAGTTCGCCAAGAAGAAGAACAGTGATTATGAGCAGTGATTATGAAATGTAATGTCTTTCCTATTGAAATTATACATTATAGCCTGTAGCAAAGGCTGTTTTTCTTTGGCTGATAGGGAAAAACTTACAACTGGTGAATTGTTCGTTAGCAGATTTTACATGCTGCATTCAAGCATTTTTTTTTGCAAGTCCAATTATGTCATTATTTTTTACTAGAATTTCACATCTTTGTTTTTATGACTATAACAAAGTATATATACTTTTCTGAATGTAGATGTGTTCTAGCGAGTGAAAATGTGTGGCTGTTGTTTGTTTCAGAGACTTCAGAAGTTCGTCATCAGAGGAAGCTAGTTGTGCATCTGCTGAAGCCGACAGACTTTATTAGTCCTATTCTGCAGGACATTATCAACTCTGATAAATGTGTTCACATGCGAATGGAGTGTGATCGACCATTAAATGATGCTAATAGTTGGACTGGGTAATGGATCATTGCTGTGCTTTTATTCTTTTATTTATTTGTTTTTTTTGTTTAGCATAATACGTGCTGAAGTGAATGAAAAAACATCAATAAATTTTATCTAACCAGATCTGTGGGCCTAAGAGCCAATCTGTTACAAAATTTGACTGCCATGCAGCAGTGTCTCTACCAGATGACGTTCAGGAATGTTCATGAATTCAAGAAGCAACTGGTAAAGCCTGGATTGGTCTAACGCAGAATATTATTGATACTGCTGTCAGTGAATAGAGAAAGCATCTCCATGCTTATGTTCGCGTAATGGGCCTGCCTTTAGTTTTACTGTAGGCAGTTGAAAATGGACAACTGGATAAAATGTCAGCCAAAAAGTCAGAAATGTGAACAAAATGTATTTTATGTGTTACGTTGATTATGTAATCATACGGCATTGGATAAAAAAGTAATATTTCATTGGTTCTGATTTCTCCAAGTTGTGCAGAAACAGACATTGGGTGAGGTGGGAAAATGAATGGTCATTTGCTGGCCAGTTGTCTGAGGAATATTCATATCAAAAATTATTAAAATTTGATAATCCTTCTTAAAGTTATAATTGAAAATGTTTGGGATGTTTTTTGGGACACAGTGTATAATATTATTAGCCAATATTATATTGTCTTTCAGTGATCTTGAACTCTACTTTGGCTCAGCAACTGCAGCAGCAGCTGCATTGGAAAGTCTCCGCACAATGCGCGAAGGCATTGAAGTTGAAATCAGTCAGCCAGGTCCGATTACTGATCACCCAACAGTTGGTGAGTGCCAAGCAGTTTTCTGTATTGGTGTAATTTATGCATACTGTTCTGTTACACATGGTGAGTAACTGCATAAATTAGGAGAAAGCTTTCTCGTAGATATTTAAGCCGCCAACTTAGCCAGCTCCCAGCTGTGAAAATTTGGATAAGCCGCCACCGCTGCCATGAAAATCACGGCTTAGCTGCAAATAATCCGCAAAAAAAATGTGGTTAAGCTGCTGAGAAAATTGCAGATAGCCAAGAAAATTTTGTTACGGTTGGTCTTTGTAAACACTAAAAACCACAAAGTGTGGTAAAAGTCACATTTGCTGTGTAAATGATACATAGTTTTGATGTACTTAGTCAAAATTTCACAGTTACTTCTTTGTACAGTTTCGGCTACGGCTTTTGATCTTTGATAGGTTTATTTTTATGGTGCTACTATGTGAAAGCGTACAAACAAAAGTGTCAAAAATTACGGCTAAGCCAACACTAAAAGAGCATTTCCACTACGGCGTTGCATTGCGTTGCTTTGCTGCTATAGCTAGCGCATTGCAGCGCTGCAACACGCTGTGCAGCGCATTGTCACGATAGTAAAAACACAAATTTCCAGCTTATTTAATGGGAAGCATTTCCACTACAGCTGCGCGTTGCGTTGCGATGCATTGCGTTTAAAATACATGTAGAAACGCTGATAGTGTTTCTGTTTTTTGTTTACTATCCAAGCGATAGTAATTGTGTTGACCAATGAAAACGCCCAACTAGCCCGAGTAGGTCATCAAACTGATCGACAGACAGCTGAAAGTATCGCTGGAACAGAGCTGGGTCATAGAGTAGCTACTGTATCAGATGCTGATATTCGCCCTGCTCATCCCGCTTGGCGATGACGAGGTGAATCCAAAATCTAGGCCTGCGTTCTTTTTGCGCAACACGTGCAACAAGCTGCTGCTTCCAACAGCAATAAATGTTCGTATTTGTCGGCCATATTAACTCATTAATGTTCCTTACAAAAAGTGTCTTCGCCCGTTTTAATGCGCTTCAACGTGCGTTGCGGTGCTGCGGTGCATTTAAACACATTCAAACGCAATGCGCAGCCGTAGTGGAAATAGACCTTTAAGCCGTGCAAATGCTAATCTGGCCTTGAAATTTACAGTTAGGCTCTGGCTTACGGGTCTACTTCCATATATACCTGCTAACTGGTCTAGTCATTGTGTTAATTAGTGACAGAATGATGCACTTTTACCTATGGCATTTAGCTTTAATTCTTGGTGAGACCTGCACAGGTCATTTGTGTTGTAAGCCCTTAAGCCAAAAGTGCTTCAGTCATTACAAAAAGGGTCACATTGGGCACACATGCGCTGTCCAGTTGCCATATATCTAGTAGATTAGAGTGCTGGTGTTTATTGCAAATTTGCCGATGATTCGTGGTATTGGATTGCGCTGGCTGTAAGCGCTTAAATATGGTGTTGCAGAAGAAAGCAGAATGCTGGAAGACGAAATGAGTAAGACCAATACTATATTTTACTTATTTGCAGTGTTACTTGGTAGTTTTCTGTTATTTATCTTGCAGCAGTTGTTTGGTTAGTATTTACACTGCTCTACTTTGCAGTGTTTTGAATTGCTTATTCAGTATACGTGTGAATAATAATATAATTATAATAATATAGAGATTTATAAGGCATGCAAAATCAGCAAACTGAATCTGAGGCATTGGGTCGAGTTGGTTTTTCTTATTCTCTTGGTTGCTTTAATGTGTACAACTTTAGTACCAGTGCTGTATGATAACCTTAGGATTGTAGAAAATGTTGTGGGTGTCCAAAGCCCGCCACAGTTAAGGCAGGAAATGGAACAATTTCTCACTCAGCACTGTGTGGTAAGTATAATAATACTGTTAGTAATAAGGGGAAGTCTGCACATTATTAAAATACCTTACCTGACTGATCATCAGCAAGTTATTTGCTGTTAAGAGTCTTTCACACCTATCAGCTTCACAATTTTTGCATTGACACAGATTGTTCGTTCACTCATATGCAGCTTTTTCTATTGCCTGCACCCAGTTGTGCATCTGTAGTCCAATGGTTCGATAATCTGAAGATGTATATGGCGACATGCATTTTCACTAACTCTTACCCTAACCCTAACCCTACTCTTAGTTGAGAGGATATGTAGAGATTGAATCAATGCCTGTAGAAGTATATAGGAAAGAACCCTTAAACTTTCGACTGTCGAACCTTTGGATTATTGAGCTTCTCCTCTCTGCTGCACACTGGAGTCATCTTTGTGGTAAGTTTACTGGTTTTCTGTAGTTGCTTGAAGAGGTAGCTGATGGCAAGCAAACGTTTCCAAAGCCGTCTCGTGCCATATCTTTCTTTTCAGATGATTAGCAGTACTCTGCCACACATCCTGCAAACAAAACATTGTCAGCTGATCATTAGCTTCAACTATTAGTGTCAATTAGTGACACCATTAGTGTCTTAGACTTGAATTCTGGATTGTTCCAGTTATGCCTTCGATGGGCATCTTGACAAGTCACAGTGAAAAATGATTTGTATGACGTTGTAATGTGGTATTTTGTATCTTAGAAGATGAATTCATGACTGCTTTTCTTAAGTTCAGTGCCAGCTCGTTTACATGGCCACATTTTCCTTAGTTGGTACGATAAGTTGCAATGAAACTTATATTTCATACAGCTGTGAAATACATGGTTTAGATGTGATAGTATTTATAGCGATTATCGTATTGCAAGTTTACACAGAATGCATCACTGAAAGGACTTTTTAAAAAAAGGTTGTACATCGTGAAGATATGGACAAGAGCATGATGTCTGCCTTTTTACAGACTCACAGCTCACATGCGTAACATTATTAAAAACTCTTGACTGTCATTTTTACTGTTACAGCATCACTTGTGTGTTTTGTTGTATCAGTTGAGTAACAGAAACCATTGGTGATGATATCATATTGTCATGTTGACTGACAGAGCCATGGAATGATCTGATATTGATCGTTAAAAACGTCGGCGCTACATCGGAGTCTTGCAAGGCGAAGCTGACCGAGATGTTTCCAGATGCAGACATTGCCTTTCACAAAGATAGCTCAGCCGAACTCCTTCGAGGGTAAATTGTAACTAGCACACACACTACACACTCCTTTACAACTTTATGAACAATTTTCCATCCTACACAGCTTTGCAGCCTGTCAGGTTTATGCTCCTGTAGACTACATTGTAAGGTCATTATTAAAACTGACAGTAATGGCTTTCATGTGCAGAATACAGTCACCATAGCAATGTTAAACAACTTTCCATAAAGCACGGTTTGCAGCAGCGTAGCACGTCATAGCCACTTTGTGGATGTGTTAATACCCACTGTCAATACACAATTTTTTTGTGGATAGTCGTATGACATGGAACGTAATATAGTTTGCCAAGCATGGGGCATTGAAGTTTCTCACCCATATGCTAGATCAAATAACAGGTGAGTAGCAAAGAACTACACAGTAGCACACGTCTCTGTGATTATGCGACAACAGCACTTCCCATGATGAATGGTCAATATAGTGCAAGTTGTAAACAGAAATTGACAGTTATGATTCCATATACAACTAGAAGGCACTCATTAGAGTGCATATCTCCCCCAAGCGAAGCAATTATTTAAACATTACAACTGCTACTGCTACTAATGCTACATTGTGACCATGCATCTATCTGGCACCGTTATGGAAATATGGCGCCTCAAAGATAATGGGGTCACGACCTTGACCTTTCGGGGTCACGTGACAACACTCACATGACCATTCGACTCGAGGTGGTTGACTTCCTACGGGTGGTCCATTGCAACCATGCGTCTATCTGGCACCGTTATGGAGATATGGTGCCTCAAAGACATGTACACACACACACGGAACAACGGACACATACACCGACAGACAGAACAACTAATCTCATAACCTCCTCCAGTGTTCACTTACATTCACACTTAGCGGAGATAATTATACATATTTATTTAGCTTTAGATAAGTTTCCGCTGAGATCTTCAAAATCCATCCTGTACACTTTGTGCCTTGTTATTTTTGTCGTGCAATATTCTCACCCATGTTGTCCCAGTTATCTGCAGTCAAGTATTTGAATCACTTAATATCGGTAGTTGATGATTATGTGAATCCTTTGTACATAAGAATATTTCATTTGCGCATCAGTGACGACATACTGCTGACCTTAGCATAAACGCATTAATTAATGTTGACTCTGAACATTCTACAGAAAATTGACATAATATGTGCAGTTGTCTGCATCAGCGTAATTATTGGTTAAACTAGCTGATTGGTTAGTTGGCTTTTAACAGCATTTTCAACACAAGTGGGAGTGAAATTTGAAGAAACAGAAGTGTGGAGGCCAATATGCATTGCAGATGTCTTGGATCTGTACTCACCTAAGTCACTTGGTCATCTGAATGTCTTGATGTAGTCACACATTGTCACTAGTGATACAGCAAGCCCCATTGTTTTAATCAAGCATCATCAAGATATCCCTTCCTAGACCAGAATGATTCGGATCATCCTGGCTGAACCAGAGTGTCATACAAGCCCACTCAACTCCTCGGTGCCACAGTGTGACACCGAGGATAACAGTTTAAGTGCCACTGTTTTCATATGACTCTGTTGCTTATAACACAGTGAAACTCTCTTGCCTGTTCGAAAATTAATCTGAAAGCATGTACAGTAGTAATTTTGACAGATCTTGAAGTTAAAACCATTCATACACAGTACGCTTATGTACCGGTTATTTTTGTGTATTCTCTGTGGAGATACACTTCCTTGCATAGTCTTACAGCTAAGTGACATCCAACCAAACTCGAAACAATCAATGCAAACACTTTACTGAACATAACAAAACAAAACTGGGTTCACTCGGGGTCAGAAAACACATTGCTTGTGTCTAGTACTTCGTTTGGCCAATATCCATTGTTACTTCATGTTTTAATCAGTGTCATCAACTTCATCGTATAAGTTATCATTTGTGCAATTATTGTCGTGCAGAAATTGTCCATTATAATGTTCAACACTGTAAAGAATCATCTAAGAACAACTTTACGCTTGTAACTGTGATGTTGATGTGACCGCTACATTACACTAATAGTTGAAATACAGATGCACTTAGCACACACAATCGCATGCACAAAACAATCAGTTTTGCGGCAGTTTACGAGGTGTAGGCCTACTAAGTCTAGCTTGTTGTCTTTTTGATGACCAAAGAATTTGAATGAGATTTTGTCTGGGCTGCGTGGTATTTCTGACATCCAAGTAGCAGTGTCTGGGCTCAGAAAGACATTATGCATTCACATTGTATAAAATAACCAATGATAAGAAATTGTTCTTTTTCCTGAGACACATCACAGTACTTTGTAAACAGTGAAGAACAGTATTCATATTGCGTAATTACATATGCAAACATTGTAATAATTATCAGGGCAAAATCTAGTTGCTGCTCATCACACCGAGCCAGCTGATTTGGCTTGAATATGTATAGACCGATATCGGTTGCATCTGACAGTTTCATGTATTACGGTACTGTTACTCGTTTCCTCACCTGTATCGCGATATTCATTATATCGCCCCACAAAGCATATACACTGAACTCTTGTCAAGACATAAAAGCTACAGTAAGAATATGCAGCAGTGTGGTAAAACAGGCCGAGTCCCTCCTTAGTGTGGGTGGGGTGCTCATCTCCATGTTATGGCCGTCGAGCCCGGGTAGACAGTGCAACACCAAACCTATGGTCACCTTCCCAGCCACGGAGCATCAAAGCCCCTTGACCAATACCATTTGGTGACACAAGCACATAGGCATGAACAACTTATCCAGGGTTACTTGATTCGGAGGCAGCTGGGAGTCAAAACTCGACCTCTTGATCACCAGTCCAATGCCATAACCATCGAGCTGTCCTTATCACTATGGTCATCGTCATAAACACACAGCTGTATGTCTGTGGGATTTGATCCTACCACACTGTGACATTGTACCCACCAGACCATGTTTGACTCTGTATCGTCACATTCCTTTTGTTCAACAAGCTTTTCCACTGCAGTTACATTGGGGCCGTGTATGTTTCTGGTCAAGCTGGCCGCTGTTACGATTGCGCTCCGTTCTGTTTTAATCCATTATCAAGTCAAAACTTCAAAACATTTCAACTGGCTGTTTGTCTGTGGCAAGCATTTGTGTGGAAGGAATGTGGACAATGCACTGTTTACAGGCAGGCATATCTAGTGTTCAGTAGCAAGGAGCAGGTTGAGAACACTGTCAAGAAGTTCAAGCGTGAAAGAACTCGACTGGATGGCCGACGTCTGATTCTCATTCGATATAATCCAAACTGCGTTCTTCCAGCTGGTAACATAAATCTGCGTTTGTTTCTTTGCTGTTATCTGTATCTCTTCGTGTTCTATTTTGTTTCGTTCAGTATATTATCTCATACTAGATGTTTCTTAGGCAAACAGAGCATGGTAACAAGGGTCTTATTGTCTGAGTATAATTTCTACCTCTGTCAACTAAGGAACTAATGTTTTAGTTCTCTCTGTCTCATTGCATGATTAATCAGAAAGCTGTCAAAAGTTTTGGTGGGTTTTGGAGGCTCTTACCAAATGTAGTGTAGTGGTGCTTTTTATCTTTTTCAACAGGTATGTAGATTGGTGACGAAATTTGCAGCTAGGAAGTAAAAGCAAGACTGTTAACTATTACAGTAGTCACTGAACAGTAATCAGTATCTAAGCATGTGTGTGTAGTACTGTGTACTGTGAAGTTTTGCAAGTAATATTTTACTTACTTACCATGTGTCATTTTTTTGTCATTTTTTGCCATTTTGTCATTTTTTGTGCTAGTTTATATTGCAGTTCTGCAAACAAAGGACTGAACAGTTTGATCACCTGGTCAGTTGTGCTTGTGCTAGGAATGCTACGTATTGGTGAGCGTCGTCTGGTGATGCTGACTATGATGCAGATGGAAGGCAAACTTGCTAAAGCTGATGATCCTGCACTCAATGACCAGGTGTGTCTGTCAGCATATAGGCTACCTCTGATTTAGTCAGAGCATTAGCTCATGCTGATCAGCTGCCGCTTCCGAGATTGTAAAAGCATTTCTGGTCTTGAGTCCATCTCGTGTAAGAAGTGCTGTGTAAGAAGTGTAAGTCTAGCAAGTACTAGACTTTATTTTTTTTTAGCAGTTATTCTTGCATCCTGTTGATATATTGCTGCTTTGTATCACTTGTGTCATTTTGCAGTCACTGCTGAGCAATGAACTGTCAAAACATGTGGCTTATTTTCTGTTAGGTTGAATATTACATTGGTATGAATCTCCTGTGATGTGATGTAATGGTTATGGTGTTTTCACTGTAGCTTTTTCACTGTAGCTTTTGCTGGGTTTTTACGCACGTTTTTACGCTACACTGTTTTAGCGCGTCTTAGCCATTGCAATTCTGTTTGTCCGTCCGTCAGGGTTTATGATCCTTGAGAAGTCTTTGAAAGTCCTTGAATTTTGAAAAAAATTTCAGGCCCTTGAAAGTCTTTGAAAACAGAGTAGGTTTTTGAAAGTCCTTGAAAAGTCCTTGAATTTAATGTTTCATATTTTGAAATTTTTGCATATTAAAATTTTGAAGAAAGCATTCTTGTAGAATTTGGCATTTCACCACTATTTGGTTATAGTTCACTAGCTTACATAACAAAACTTCCCACTGTGTATTACATATTTTTTGTTTGTTTGCATTTTGTTAAATTTTGATGTAGCGCAAGTATGATGTGTCTTTTTGTCGATACTTTTGGTACTTGAAAACTGCAATTTTATGTTCTTGACAGTCCTTGAAAAGTCCTTGAATTTTGTCTTTTCAGTTTGCTATGAACCCTGGTCCGTCTGTCTATCCGTTTGTCTGTTCATCACGTGTGTGATCAGTCAAAAGCAGTGCAAGCTAGAATCAGCAAATCTTCACCATCAGCTGCCTGGAAGACTCTAGTTTCAGAAACCATAAAGCTTTTCCATAAATTTGGAGGAAGTCACCTCAAACAAAGGTGCAAAATGAGAGGGGGTAGGAAAAATTTGCAATTTTTAGCCAATAAGTCGCTGTATCTCAGTAACGGTGAGATATAGGGCCTAGGTTACTACTAATCACTAGTAGGAAGTGGTACACTGGCTTTCGATTGGCGTCAAATTCAATGACCTTGGATGACCTTGAACGCCAAAATATGAGTTTTTATAGATTTTTTGGCCATTTTTGTCTGTGAGACACATTTCAAGAGCGAATTGCACCAAAATCAATTGAGATAGACATGGAGAAGCTGCATATGAAACTTTCAGCATTGTACGTAGATTTTGACTGTCTAAGTTTCAATTTTCTAGGTTCAAGGAAACCTGCGCATGAGGGCATCAAAGAGTGGTACCCCGTAAAAATCGTTATCTTACTGTTGTTGGCCAGTATTTCGTGAAAATGGTTGCAGATAGGCATGCACATGCTGTCTATCACAACAAGCACTAGTGACTAGCTTTTCAGTCATATCAACATTGATGACTTTGGAAGATCCTGAACTTCCAAAATAAGGGGTTTTGATTTTTGCGATCTTCTGTTGCAGCGCACAGTGCACACTTTAAGAATGAACTGCGATGAAATGGCTGGAGATAGACTGACAGTTTGCGAACAGGAACTGCTATAGGCTTTTGTGCATCTCGTGAGCATTAGCTCTTATTTCATGTTAATACCACCACTATGGTTTCTGATTCCTAGAGACTTGTCATCATGCCTTACATACCAATAAACAATTAAACAGATTTTATAGATATTTATTCACTGCAAGTGAACATAAATGCAGAACTTTCAGACCAACATCTTAATTTTAAAAGTGACATTCAGTGACCTACAAGGTAGCGGCAGAAAAAAGTAGCCCCCTAAAGTTTTTTGCTGTTTTCTCAGCAACCGTTTAGCATTTCAATCTGGAAATTTACAAATTTATTTACTAAATTGTTCTACGGCTAAATGTCAAATAAAATTTGATTCCATTGAAAAATGACGAAGTCATAAATTTTTTAACATGACCGCTTATCGATTTTTCAGCGTGAAAAAATGTTCAAGCTACAACACCAGTTCAGTAACATCGTTGAAACAAGTCAAACAACACAGTGAACTAATGATCAGATGCCAAAGTTCTATTGTCACTGTGAATGTTCGAAGTGTCCACCGACAGCTCCAAGCTCCAACACAAGCCGTCAGTCACTTAATTTGAGAAGTCTTTCACAGTCTTGTTGATTGGTCTTTGTGGTAGGTTGCTCCAGATAACCTGAAGCGATTCCTTGAGTTCCGCGATTGTTTTTGGTTTTGTTTTAAGCTTGTGGTAAGCTCTAACATTGCACACCACACGTGATAGTCCACCGAGTTTGCATTCGACGAATTTAGAGGCCATTGGTCTTTTCTGATAAAATCTGGACAGTTGGCCCGCAGTCAGTTTCCTGAGCTGCGCGCTGTGTGTGCTGGTGCGCTGTCCTGCTGGAAGATAAATCCGGTGGGCAGCCGGCGATTGCTTGAAAAGAATGACAGTTTAGTGATAATTTATAAAAAAAATAAATTACTGTTTGTCAAAGCGTCACTGACGTCATTAATAGTAACGTGGTAACTGGTTTTTGAAAATTAAATAGCATTTTTAGCTTAAACATTTTTTAATGCTGAAAAATCGGTAGGCGGTCATGTTCAGAAGTCTATAATTTCATCGTTTTTCAACAGAATTATATTTCATTTAGCAGTTAGATGTAGAACGTTTCTGTAAATGAACCTGTAAAATTCCATGTTAAAATTCCAAGCGGTTGCTGAGAAAACGGCAAAAAACTTTAGGGGGCTACTTTTTTTTGCCGCACGCTGTAGTCAACTGATCTGATACACAGAAGATAAGGAAATGGTGTATCTGTCTCATAGTTTCTGAAATTACTTTTTTTAAATTTCTGTTTACTCTTAACATGACCAAATCCATCGTCATGCCCACCTTGACTTCACCTTAAGAAAAACACTTGACGACTAATACAAATGTGCTTTTACATAGTGTTATGCTGTTTTCGTTCTTTGCCGTTGTTCACTGTCTATGGTGGATCCTGTGGATACTGTGCATTATGTCCTAGTCAAAGATGGGAGGAATGCGATGCACAACGGTATTTGTAGACTGCTATTTGTGGTCGTGCTTTGACTTGAATCGATTGTGCTGTGACTTAAAACAAAGCTGGCGTAGTGCATAAACAACTTGACGTTTTTGCGGTGGCAGTACAAGGCACTTGGTGACGTCGTGGCACGTGACACGAAGACCCGCCATGCGTGTGGCATTCCCGCACCTTCGTACAACCAGCTGAAAGGACTTCACGACGTTCGGCACTATTCCAACGCTGAGCAGATACTGATCTTGAACCGTCTTCTGAAACCGTACAACTGCAGCACTGCAGTCAGTACTCTGTTGAAGACAAGCTCGTCTGAGTCGAGACAGGCGGCCACTAAGTCTCCTGTGGCTCAGAACAAGCCGGCTGCTAAAGACACCAAGACCGCCAAGTTCACTGCTGCTGAATCAAACAAACAGTCAGTTGTAAGCCGCCAGACATCAGCAGTCAGTGCTGCTGCAAGCAAGACTGTTACGGCTGGTGGCAAAGTGGCTGAAGGAAAACCCGGCATTGGTCCAGAGAAGAAAACTGCCGGCGTACCTGCTGGGAAAGATAACAAAAGGTATGAGTTAGACTTTCCACTGTTAGACAGTTGCACGTTTTTTCTAATTGCATATTTTCCGCCTGTGTTCGTTTGTTTTCTACCATCCTCAAAATGACCTATAATGTGTTGAGCGATATGGAAAACTCTGTTCTATGACTACTGCTTTCGGCACTTTTACGCATAAAAAAGAGTGATTAATGGTGATTGAAAATTAAAATGTGATTGTTGCAGTCGTGCTACATGACACTTATAATCATAACATATCCATATCTTAATCAGTTTTTTTCTCATTATTTGATACATATAGAATGCATAACATTTTATACCTGTAAACGTATGTTTCTCATTTGATGATGAATTGTTAGCAACTTGTACTTGCATGTTTTGTCTAGCTTTTCAATGACGCGTAGTTTATGAATTGCAAGTGCACTCAGTTTTTGCATTTTTTTCAGCCAGTCCCATTTTTTTTCAGAGTTCTCAAAATCAGGTTATTGCAGGTTAGGCTGGTCTCCAGAAGTAAAACTCTTGCGATCATAGTGGTTGACATGTTCTGGTCACTAACAGTTCTATTGCACCTCGACAAACACTGCATTCAATGTTTCACAAAAAAACACATATTACGATTTCACTACCATATGTTACTCCGTTTCTGCGTAATACATTTTGGTTTTAAAAAAAATTGCCTGTAAAGGTAATTGCTTGGTGGTGATGACAAAGTATGGTAAAATACCCCTGTGTTCAAGGTTAACTGCACAGTTTAAATGTGTTTTTGCGTGTTTTTCTGCTATTTGTGTCCAGCACAACTGACAAGAATGAATTGCCGAAGATGAAGCCAGCGGCCACAGCACCCAATAAGAGATTTGCAGGCTTTGCATCTGCCAAGTCAAAGCCACGCCAGACCGGACCATCAAAGCCACAATCTCTGCTTCAGTATGCTTTCTCTTTTCATTTGTAAAAAAGGGTTAAAATAAAGGTGGTGATATAGCTCTTAATGGGAACCCCATCTCAGAGCTACGGAGCATCACCAGCAGTATGGGATCACACTGTGTTACCTGCCACCCGACACACCTTAACCCCAGCCAGATAGGCTGATACTTGATTTGCCTACCCCGGAGGGATGGAAGGTTGAGTTGACCTAAGCAGCTGCTTACATACCGAGATGGTTTACCTGCTCGCAGGCAGTCACCTGTCAAAGTACTAACCTGGCCCGGCCCGACATAGAGTAACTTCGTTGATCGAATGAAATGTGTTACTGCTACACCAGGCCACCAACCCATTTGTGCATTACTGCTGTAGTCAGTTGGCTATCTGACTGCCTTTGAGCATGATATTCCAAGTTGTGAATGAATTTTCCTAAAAAAATTTTTTATATTTATCAACATTATGATGGGGAAAAATCAGATATAATTTTGATGTGGTCATTAATGTTGATATTACATATTATCTGATAGCTTTTATGACATTCATTTTCATCATCATCATCATTTATTTGCCAGCAAAACATGACACAGTGCACAAGGTTGAAACAAACATACTGTCGGCAAGACATACCAGGCTCATAGAGCACTTACAGTAGCCTTCCTAAGC
>Ga0056128_1006620_pt1 | contig 14626 bp, 9 predicted proteins | sample WorMetLIZISLAND2_FD_71113 | JGI IMG/M metagenome (GOLD analysis project Ga0056128, IMG submission 71113) | Marine gutless worms symbiont microbial communities from Max Planck institute for Marine Microbiology, Germany - Olavius geniculatus... ...
TTGCTTGTCTCAACTGGTGCTGTCCCTTGTTACTCTGCTTCGATGGTGAATTTTATCTGGTTCATTGATGAAAAATTTTTATCGTATCAGCAATAAGCAACACGGGAGCATGAAATCAGGTACTTTGCGATTCAAAAACTCAACCAACTTGCAAGCAATGTGTGCTGGTGCACTGTCATGCTGGAAGGTCTAAAAGTCAAGCTATCCTTACAAGTACGTGAAAGTGATCGTTTTAGGCGTTTTTGTGGCTGCAATGATAAAACTTCAACAGTTTAATGTCATCAGCGACCCAGACAAAGTTCACTATCGATGCAGGGCAGCTATTCAACAACTTACAGCACTGGTTGTGACAAACCAGTTTGTACTAGCGCCACGCTATGACGTCAGCATTACATCACAACTAGCAAAGAATATTTAACTAACAGCCATATTTTGTCCATATATTTTGATTTAGCATTTCTTCAGCTACATCTGGTAAAAATTTCGTGTAAATTGATCATCATTTGAGTGAATTATAAACAAAATAAAAAGGGTGCCCGTTTTTTTGAAACACAGTGTATTTAATACAGAATTCATGATATATATACATATCACGAATTCAATTCGTGATATCATGAATTAAATTTATGATATCATGAAATGAATTCGTGATATCACGAATTCGAATTCGTGATATGTACATATCATGAATTCTGGATTAAATAGTAAAATGGCGTTCCATATGACCACACGCCCTATGTCCGACAGACGACGATGACGACAAAGCGTTGACCTTAAGCTTACAGGTTAGCGGTCGGCCCAAAAAATAAATGAGAAAAAATGACGAATGACAAAACAGATCTTGTCAAGGAGGCAAAGCAAGTCGTTGTTGTTGGTCCGCCTATCAAAAAAAAGATTAGGTGAAATGGAATAAGGTGAAATGAGATTAGGCGAAATGAGAATAGGCGAAATGAGATTAGGCAAAATGCTACCCAACCGACTAATGTGACTGTGGCAAAGTGCACGCTATGTCACACAGTGTCATCTTATGCTTCGCTGCAAGTTTTCATCAGTGAACTGTAGTCTTTCCACACAACTGATGACCTGACAGTAGGCTGGCTGACATGTTCTGGCAAGTGGAGCAACATGCCACAACAACTACATGCAAGCATGCCCAGCAACCGTAATGAAGGCAAAAGCAATATGCCCAAAAATTTGCGTCATACAGTATACACAAAGGAAGATATTTTACCACTCAATAACAAAATGCACCAAAAAGTACTGAAGTTAAAGAAGTGTAGTATCGTGGGTGTTAGCATCTAAAGCCCAACATCAAATTTGACATCAGAAATGGGTTTGACTAGTAATGTGACTGTGGCAAAGTGCAAACTACACGTCAAACTCTGAAAGAGGCCAACTGGTAAGCACAAATTAAGAGAAGCTAAAGGTCACCTTCAGGGTAGTGGTCCTCTACAACGACCAGCCGACCTCCGGTTTGTCGTGCACAGTGCAGGATTGTGTCAGCATCAATTGGTTTGATAGTAAACGGGTCAACGACACGGATATTAATGCCAGCAGCAGCCAGCTCATCAGCTGCTTTCACTGCCTCAACCAACGTAACACAAGCGCCAATAACAGTCACCTGATCACTGTCACTCTGACGAACAATCTGCCATGAAACGCACAACACAATCATAATGCACTAACTCAGGCACAAATCGCTGACAACCAGTTAATGAAATGGACACATTTAAAATGCAATATATCATCACTTTTGCATTGTTGTTTTTCACCTTTTCATTCGTGCACATTACAGTCAAGTCTATGTTTTCTTCTGCATTTTGTCTGCAGAAACAAAAAACCGAAAATTTCTTTCGTTTTATCCAAAAATATATAAACAGCCCAAAATATATAAACCAATAGGCAACGTAATAGTAGTTTGCTGTTTCATCAATGCCAACAGAGGGACCGATCCTGGAAAGCAAATAACTGACAAAGTGGCACATCAACAACCACAGTGTTAAATACTGAACAAGACACACGTTGACTTACAAAATAAGAAATCACTGACAAACCTTCAACATACAACAGTTCATGTAAATTGACCAAATTAAGACCAAAGCACACAATAATAATTCACATGCTGGCCCTCACCTTTGCCTTGCCGACAGTGAACTGCTCATCATTAGAGTAGATGACAGGAACGTTAGGACGACTGGTGCGGATAAAGCAAATGCCGCGAGTGTTTGCTGCAAGCTCAACAGCTCTCTCAGTTGACACGGCATCACTCGGGTAGAACACTGTACTGCCGTAGATGGCACGGAACATTGCCAGATCCTCCAGTGCCATCTGTGACGGACCATCCTCACCTGCATGTTTTGGGAAAAAGTATAGCAAGTAATATTAAGAATATGAATTATTCTGGCCTGTCGACACAACGTAGATCCACAAATCAACAAACAGGAATATTAACGATCACCTTTTCTTTTTGCTATAATGACAAAAGTTCAACTCTCAAACTGCAGCCCAATTTCTGACCTTTCTGTAATATCAAAAAACATCTGAATGTATTCTAAAATCTTGACTTACACACCAATGATTACCTGTACTCAAGAAAGTCATACCAGGTAGTGCTAATGACCCACATCCTGCAGTTTAAAGACTACGTCAATTTAGAGGCATAATTTAGAACAAACAATTGAAAGCAGTGCAAACGTACTGGCAAAATGTGGATTTGATCTTAACAACATTAGACGGATTCAAAAAAAACATAAAGATAAACTATAAAACATTGTAACAAAACAATGTATACAAGAATTTAGCTAAATTAAACTATCTGGCATCGTATTATCTGAGCTGACCAATAGAAACTCCGCAGTGTGAGCCGCAGAAGTTAGCATCAGTCTGTGAGATGGCGCCCATGCGCAGCTGGTCATAGGCACGAGACAGGAAACAGGCGAACGTGCTGGCAAATGTCACTGCACGGTTACGAGTGGCAGAGCCGATAGCAACTCCCACCAGATTCTGTTCAGCAATGTAGCACTCAATGAATTGCTGTGGATTCACAGCCTGCAATGCAAACCACGGATAACTTCAACACAACAGTTTCATGACTTGTGCAATCTTCAAATACTGTAATACTAACAGTAATGGCCACGACAATGTTTACAGAGTTGCCATCACAGTACAGGTAGTTCCCCATTCATTTAGTTGGACATTAGATGGATATAGATGTCAGTGCTGTCAGTCTTACTACTACTACACATACTACTGTGTTGTTCATCCTAGTGATAGCTGCCAATAGCCAACACAGCCAACACCAACCAGTCCAGCACTGAATAGGCCTTCTGCTCATGATTAGGTCCAGTAAGGACCAGAGTTCTACATTTGACTTTAACGAGTTGCAGACAGCTCTCTAACTTGTCCACAAACAGCTCAGTATCTCGCCAGAAACTTGGTAAAATTAAAGGCAAAGTACGGTACTTGCTATACTGTTTCTTACACGAGATTAGACTCGTGAACAGAAGCATTTTACAATCTCAGAAGTGGCAGCTGATTGGCATGAGCTAATGATACCAAGCCACTGACCTTAGTACCAAGCCATGCCTTGACAAGCAGCCATATTGCTACATTCGCCAAATTGACCTAGAGGTTGGTTTACCTGCCTGCAGACCACAACCTATCCCAGTACTAACTGGGCCTGGCATAGAGTAACCTCAATGATCAAGACCAATGCATTACGATCACACCATGCCACTGTAGTACAAACACTACCACGCAGAATCGCAGATACTGAGAGATGACTCAACAAACTACAACAGTAACGTCTAAATGAAAGCAAAGCATGTCACCTTCAGCTTGACAGAGAATGTAGAGTTCTTTGTATCACCGTCCATTCCAATAACGCGTGGATTGTTCTTGCCAAGCTTAGCAAGTGCCGTTCCATATGCCACCCGAGTGGCTATCTGCATCAAAATGTAATACAACATCATGCAAACATAGTCATTCTGTTCAATCTTTCATACTTTCAGTACTGGTAATCAGGATAGATTAATAATGCATCATTTTTCAGCAGTGTCTAGTTTGTATTCTTGCAAACAGGCTAATAAACACATATAGCTTAATTAGCTGCAAAGACAACAATTGTTTTTGGTAATCTTATGTATCCATTCTAACTACACTGTGCATAAAAAGCACTGAAGCATTCACTAAAAGGCCCATGGAGACCGTACCTAAACCATAGAAACTGCAAAGAATAAGCAAGCAAAAATTTCACATGCGCAGCAGCAGCATACAACCACCTTCTAGCTGGTGGACTGCCACCCACTAGGCTGGTCAAATAAATGTTCCACCAGTAATACATACTGTTGGTCTAAATCAAATTTCCAGAGTCCAGATTCTATCTGCTTAGAAAATCCTATCAACATGTCATAACTACAGTAGGTAAGATGAAATGAAATTACTCTTACACAATGCACAGACAAAAACAATAATACAATGACACCTTATCACTAAGTTTGTACGCAGGCGGCTCAGCCATTTTAAGTCCACCAAATGGAATCTCCGCCAGCGTGTCAGCGGGCATACAAGCACGCAATCCATGAGGACCGGAATTAGCTATCTGTCCTCTAATGGTGGCAATATAGGACTCCGACTTTGGCACACCCAGTGCCCTTCCATGCCAGTCATCAGCATCCTCAATGCCTGGAATGCCACGACCCTTGAACGTCTTTGCAAGAAGACACGTAGGTTTGTCACGGACCGTGGTAGCCTCATAAAACGCTCGACACAAAGCATCCACGTCATGACCATCAACCACGTACGTGTTCCACCTGCATTCACACATTTTACAATAAAAATGCTGATAAAAAGCATACGAACAGAAATGTAATGCAAAGAATTTTATGGAGCAGAGGGTCAATACTAAAGCTAAGACTATTATCACTGACAATTAAACAAACGTACAAAAAATTATACAGTTTTCTCCATGGCAAATGCTACGTATGCATAGACACGTAACTGTAGTAAGCCACTTGCAGCCAATCATAGTTCTGTGGGCAAACGCAGCACTGCAGCAGCACGTGCAGCATCGATCAGTGGTCAGTCAGTCGAGTTGAGTCTGCGAGTTCGCATCGAATCGTCAACATGTAGTAGATAGTGATGTTCGTGATGGCGGTGGCCACAGCCCAGTGCTCGTATTATATTGCATGCATTAGAATAAAAGAATGAAAACGTCATTGTCATTTGCACAGACCACGTGGAATAGTCAAGATCCAGTCACCTCTAGCCAAGCAAAGCAAACATAATGGGCATAAGTGAGCAGTCATAAGTAAGAATAAACTCCCCAACAAATCCACCATTAAACCCATTAAATCTCCAATTTTTACCCCTTATTTTAACTTCTTCATAATGAAAGCAATTTTTCTAACGGAGTATTAACTGCTTTTCAACTAACTAAGAAACAAGATGGCAAACCCAAATGCTGTCAGTCGACGCTGGTAGGTGTCCATGTCATGCTGAAGTGAGGTTGCTTCACTCTGACCGAGGCGGTTGACATCAAAGACTGCTACGAGGTTGTCAAGACGGTACTGACTGGCAAAGTGCAGCGCCTCCCACACAGAGCCCTCAGCACTCTCTCCATCACCAATCAAACAGTACACTCTGTACCTGATTCGACAACACACTGCTTCCGTTCACAAACTGCAACAGAGATGGAGAAACTTGAGATTACATTGTGAAACTAGAAAGGAGTCATAACCCGCAGGTACCTCCACAAAGACAAAGCTATTCGCCAGGTGGTGTCACCATATTTGCTTTGCCAGCAGTTCCCTTATGCCCCCTTTAATGCAATGGTAATGAAAATTTCAAAGTGATCCAGAATCCAGGATTCCTGCCGGATCACCCCCAAAATGTAACCACTTGTAGCTTATGCCATGCCCAACATTCCCTCAAAATTTCAGAAAGATCCTTTCATAACATTTTTTGAGTTATATTGCTAACACACAAACAAACAAACAAACAGACAAACAAACAAAAACCGGCAAAAACATAACCTCCTTGGCGGAGGTAAATATAAGCAGGAACATTTGTGTGGTTAGAAACATAATTCCACAGCCACACATACCACACAAATATTAATCAATGATGCCAGCTGCCATCTGATTTGTTGTACTTTGTCATAAAATTACACATGCAATGTTGACTATATAAAAGATGCAGAGTGCACAAAATGAAATGACTATAATCTATATAATGACAAAGTTTTTGCTGTATCCAGTATTCAGATTTCGTACACCAAAAAATTGTACGTGCCCCTTACAAAAATTTTTTTAAAGTTTTACATAAATAATACATTTTTGTGCAAAATTGTCACTTGTTTCAAGATGCATCTCCATCCAGTCAATGGGAAAAGGGGGCAGCCACCATCCCACCCCCTATCCTGAACCTCTCATAAATGCAGATCTATAAAAATATTTTAGAAACAAAAATTTGACATATATTTCATAGAATTATGCTGTATTATGACCAATGAGAGATATTCATACAACATGAGAAACTTGCATTTAGACTTGATTACTCAGTGGTCTATCTGAGTGTGGCTATCATACCACTATAAGTAAGAAATACGGTCACACAATAAAACCCAAGACAACATATAATGCACAGAAGCAAAGCCATTCTGGAGAGCAACATTGCTTAAAGCCATAAAAGTATTGCCCCATCAATGAATAACTGAGTTTAGTGTACGCCACATGATGCAATTTATAAATGCATTTCCCTATGAGGTATATAAGGAATGTCAGACAACTCACTGAGCTTTGTCAACATATTTTCCTACATAAGCCATTCCAGCAGCACAGCTCAGACCTTGACCAAGAGATCCCGTTGCCACGTCAACAAAAGGTAAACGCTGCACAAAACAAATTAAGCCTTTAGCATCAAACACATATCTAATTAACTTATAAACTGTTTCAAAATTGTGACCCTTTTTCCTTATGTAACTGATCCCCAAAGTTGAAAGCAAATGTTTTTAAAATTACATGCTGAATTGCTGATCATAATAAAAAAACATATTTATATACAATACATCAGCAACATTATGTCAAAAAATACATCAACAATAAAATGAATGTAGTTCATGAGTTGCATGTTTACGTGACTCATACCGGAGTAGGATGGCCTTCCAGGTCAGAATCCAACTTGCGTAGATTGAGTAAATCAGCTTCCGTCAGAAGACCTGCTTCAGCCCATGCAGCATACAGTACCGGTGCAGCATGCCCCTGCGCTCATTGCACAATGAAAGACAACATTAACAAAAACAGACTCTCATCAGAATTTATGCCTTTTGCCAGAAACATTTTGTAGTTCTACGCAAAGAATATCATCAACATAACATCAGACTAACTTGCGGTCAACACATTTTTTACACTTTGCAGTTAGGTTATCTACAATGCTGTCGTACTTAAGTAGTTTCAGCCTGGAAAGAGAACTTGTGTCAGTAATCAGTAAGAAAAGAACTCTGAAAAGTGTGGATTATCTCTGGGAAAAAAGCCAGTGAAATAAACCCCAAAAACATAAAATCAGATTACACACCATGTCCGGAAAAAAAACATCCTGGACATTTTTGATTGCAGCTTAAAAAAGAATTATCAGATTTTAATAATTTTTGACAGGAATATTTCTGACACAACAGGCCATCAAATGACCATTTAATTTCCCACCGCACCCAATGTCTGCTTCTGCACTACAAAATATTGTATTTTTGTCCAAGGGAGCATTATTATTTAATCAAAATATGACATAAAACACTTTTTTACATTCCCGTCACCTGGACTGACAGTTTATCCAATTGTTCATTTTACAACTGCCTACAGTAAAAAAATGTTTAATCTGTCAGCCCATTACGTGACCACAGACAGAGAAATGGTTTCTTGTTTAGTTCACAGCTGTGTCAATAATGTTCTGCTTCAGACCAATCCAGACTTCACCAGTCACTTTTTGAATTCATCAACATTCGTGAAAGTCATCTGGTTAACACAGTGATGTATGACAGTCAGACAGTGTAACTGACTGGCTGTTTGGGGCCACAGATCCAAAGATATAAAATTTATAAAAGTTTTTGTTCATTTTAATGCACATATCACTTGTTTTGGTTTTCCAGGTAGTGCAAAAGCAGACATTAGGTGAGGTGGAAACTAGAACAGTCATTTAATGGACAGTTATGTCAAAAATGATTGCACTAAAAACTATTAAAATCTACCAATCCTTCTTCAAGTCAGAGACGATAACGTTTGGAATGCTTTTTGACATATTTTTGCTCATTTTAGCACATATTTCGTTGGTTCATTTTCTCCAGGCAGAGTAGAAGCAGACAATGGGTGAGGTGGTAAATTGGCCAGTCATTTAATGGCCAGTTGTGCCAGAAATATTTGTACCAAAAATTATTAAAATTGGTAGACATTTCTTTGAGTGACAATCGATAATGTTCGGGATGTTTTTTCCGGACACGGTGTATGATATGCTGGTATATGAGATGTACACAAAAGCAAAGTAAAACATATCAAATTTTTGCACTGCATGTACTACTGTAGGCCTACCTCTTCAACAGATATTAAACTCAAGTTACAACTTTACACTCTCAATTTCAAACAACTGATGAATGGTCAGTCTACAGCTAAATGCACATTAAACACAGAACGAATCATATCACCTTTGACAAGACAAAGCGATCATTAGCTGGGTCCTTTGGTACATCGGCTTTGTATCTCATAGCATAAAAGAACAGTGTCGACATAATCTCGGCAGCAGAGCAACATGACGTTGGGTGCCTAAAATGAACACACACAAAAAACATCAAACTGGAAATGCTCTGAAATAGTATCTATTCCCCATTTCTGGTGTGGCAAAACCACAACCACATGCAATTTCTAACCGATCACATTTTACCAGAACACTTTTTGCTATATGCAGGTTCTACATGACGTTTGCGGTTGTCATTGATGGGCGTTTATTATTTGCCAGCAAGAAAAGTGTCCGAAGACAGAGTACTAATACTACTACTACTACTAGCGAGACTGTATTGCTTGTCCTATATGTCTATCTGCAACAGACGACAGACATTCGCTGTCCCATCTTCTGACACTAATTACCTGTTGTCGGTGATGTGGTGCCTCGAGGCAGTGCCTCGCCTTTAGGCTACCTCAAGGCAGATTTTTACTGCCTCCGTCTTGGTCTTGGACTTTGGTGCCGTGGCCTTGGTCTTGAAGGTTGATATCTTGGTCTCGGTCTTGCCACAAGACCGAGACCAAGAGACTAACCTCCATAGCAAGACACAACACTGGGCAACTTCAATTTTTGACTTAAGACTTTCGCTGAGACTTTCGCCGAGTTTAAACTTCGGTCTAAGTACCTACTTAAGTCAGAAAGTAAAGTGATTTTGCCGAGCGAGTGGTGACTATTTACAGTCTTATACGTAGGGATAGTTTAGTAAATTAAAGCAGTCTGGTACCAAAAATAAACGCCGTAATGGCTACACAGTGACATAAAACGTTACGTAATTACGTCATTTGCGTTTGCAGCGCAATTAAATAAGCAAGTCCAAGCGTAATTGGTTAATTTATTTCCTGTTAGGAAATCGTTTAGTTGAACTTTGGTCTAAGTACAGACTTTAGCGTTCAGCTTTAGCTTTGGCTCAGCGAAAAGGCTTAGCGAAAGTCTAAGTCAAAAAGTGAAGTCACCCACTGTATGCTCTAGGTAAATCATTGTAATACTAGTACAAAATCAAACGTTCATCTCAAGTTTCTTACATACTGTGAGGCAAATATTTCACTTCCTTACATTTCTGCTATAAATCATGACGATTGCAAAGACACAAAACATTTCACTGACATTACTGAATACAGTAATTGCCTTAGGCCACTATTTTCTCACTTCTTCAGTGTTCCTGCTACATCAACATTTGTAGAACGAGTTTTCTCACAGGGCAGCATTATAATGTGCCCACAGTGCGTTCAAATATGTTAGACTATGTGCTTGAAAAGCTGATGTTTCTAAGATGCAACATGCAACGTTAATTTGCAACTGCAGTTGATAAGTACTTAGCTTGCATAGCATAAAATTGTAAAGATTAAATTAATGTTCACTGTGACTGGATTAATATCATTATTCAGATTTTTTCTCTTTATAGGTTTTACATCGGTGCTGTATGTTTATGTTTGCTCATTCGGACCGATTCAGTATTCAGAGCATTAAATGCAAGTGGCCTTGGTTTTGCAGGTTGGTGCCTTAGCCTTGGCATTGGTCTTGAGGTCTACTGCCTCTGCATTGGTCTACTGAGGTTGCTGTTTTGGGCTTGGCCTTGAGAGTTGGTGCCCTGGTCACATCACCAGTTGTGCTTTAGGGAAACCACGCAGATTGTGGAGCGCTTCAAAGTAACACAACAAAACACAAGGTGCAATTATAAGCACAAAATCTGCGTCTATGATTGCACAAGGAGCAATAAACACGAAATTTCAAGAGTCAATTACTGAAACAAGCGCACACATGCACGTGACATGCTTACCCTGAATTGCTCGCGTTCGTCGAATTGATGCTGTGAATTCGCAGTTTGTTGGCGATGTCCTTCAAGCTCTGTATAAACTTGGCGTCCGGTCGGTGATAGTTCGACATGTTTAGTAACTTGCAACACAAATTATGCACCGAAAAACTAACAACAAAACTTCACATACAACTTCGACAAAACTCACGCCACTGCCACGCCCCAATGGCCACGCCCTCGTTGCCGCTTCCTTGGTACAAACTTCCCATTTGGTGCTAAAAAATACACATCAATTTCTAACTTCGAGCAGAATCGTAACAAATGTTGTATTTCATAGCCTAAAAAATTTGCAAAACATTTTGAACAATTTTGTAGGAAAACATACGTTTTGAAGATACATTTTTGCTGGACGAAAGAAAAACTCTAGGACCAGCTACTTTGAGAAGTCCAGACGTCGATAGGATGGCCGACCGTACTGCCTGGCAATTTATGAGGCACTATCGCCGTTTGGTGAGAAAAAGGAGGGTCGGCAATACAGGAATTAGATAGATCATTGGTTGTTGTAATACCCCAACGCAAAATACATGCATCTTTTGGTTCACATTGCATCATGTGACCATTACTGGGCGGGCAACATTGACACTAGGGATTGCAATCCCGGGATCCCGAATCCCGGGCTGGCGGCATCCCAATCCCGGGATTACAAAAATTAGTTAAAATTGTACTTTTTCACGTGCTAAATGACACAAATACAATTTTTAGCAATCAGATGAGTAAAATATTTTATGCGCATTCGAGTTTTACTCCTTGCTGTGCACTGTAATTTGTATTTTGACAATTACTGTCACTCTCTACCGTTCGAATACATTTTCTGTAAGATGTATACTACACTTTATGCCTGAAATAAGTCTATTATAGATACCAAAATGACGACCAATCTGTAAGCCTAAACCCGAAATGGGATTACAAATTTCTCAATCCTGGATCCTGGGATTGAGAATTCAATCTCGCAATTGCAATCACTAATTGACACCTCAATGTTGCCTGAGTGGGCAACATTGAGCGGCCAACATTGAAGTGGTAACAACTTTTTTGTTGAAATGCTTTTTGTTTAAATGTTTGGCTCTGGTTATGAGGTATAACTAAATAGTGACTGGCGTCATCGATCATCATTACAAGTTTTTTGGCCTCGGTTCGCAAAATGTTTCTCTCCGCCTTCAACCTCGAGGAAACATTTTACGAACCTCTGGCAACAAATTTTCAATGATGACCGCGACGCCAGTCACTATTTGTATAATGTTTATAGCCTGTTAATAGTAAGTACCCATTCCGGTGATGTAGTTTGGTCGTAATGTGCCATGCAAATTTCAGTGTTGGGGTAGGCAACCCTATTGTGGAAGAACAGCTTGATGTCCGTAGGGCAGTGTTTTTCAACCTTTTTGCTGCAGCGGAACCCTAAACAAGCGTGAAGGTCATTCACGGAACCCCATGCGTTCAGCGATGTATACGAGGTAGAAACTACAGACACATATCCCTAGCAGTGTAGAGCCCCCATAGGAACGACAAAGCTGGCAAAGATGACCTATTAAAATATGAAACTTGGCTGCTCCGTAGCTCCGAGATGGGTTTCCCTTGAAGAGTTATATAGCATTCAACTATTAGGCCTAGTAGGCAGCAGTAAGTTATTGTATTTAACCGAACACGGCGGGCGAGGCAGTCGTCGACGGCCACTTAGTCCCCACCACCAACCAAGAAATTTATCATGTGGATGCCCTCGGAGACACGTCATTTTATTTTTCTTAGCATAGTGTTCAAAGAATTGAATTAACTAAGTAAATCGTCAAACGATTTCGTAACCATAACCCTAATCATTTCTGATAACGCACTAATCTTCGGAGTTGAGTAATGCCTACGTTATAATATAGGTCTACAATGCAAATATGCCAAAATTACTAACAACAAAAATGATTCAACACAGTAGATCTATGCCAAAATAGACGTGCTGAAGCTTAATTCCATTCCGTGCTGATTTTCTATGACTTTGTCTGGCGTGACTTCGCTCGCTAAGTTATTTTTACTGGCCATCTGCAGAACCTTGGCAGATGCTTGCGGAACCCTTGGGTTCCGCAGAACCCCGGTTGAAAATCACTGCCATAGAGGGTCTGCGATAGTATGGTTGGATAGTGTGCTCATTAGTTCCTATAGGCTGTCAATAGTAAGAATGCCACTTATATAATTGAAGCGGTTTGGCCTCAATTCGCAATGCAATCATTTAGGGGTGCAGCCAATACCTCTGTTTGGGAGCAAGGGGAATGTGGCATTATTGGGGATCCGAATTAGTATCACATTGTAGCAGACTGGCAACCATATTTGTTTGCTCAGACAGTTTTCTAAAAATATGCACCATTTAGTCACAATACATACGTTACAGACAGACGACAGACAGACACAGGGTAGACCATTAGTACGATCGGCCAAAATGCTTGTCGTTATTGTGAGCTTTTAGGTTACTTTTTGGTCCACTACGTACATGACCATTTCACCTCACACACAAGTTATCACACCAGCCATGATGTTTGGCCTTAACTGTTCTTCAGCCAAAATTTCTGGTTTGGCATTGAAGCACGTTTTGTTAAGTCTTGTTGCCATCCCTGCTGTTGACCATATCATACAGCACATCTCCATACGGATTCTTGAAAATACAATACAAAAGAACTAACACCAGCACTTTAACATACAGCCATTATTATTACTATTTACAGCACACACACACCATAACAATACATTCTGACACTAAAATATACATGCATAAAACAAAATTTGGGCTATGCATTGGTATTATAAAAACAGATGCTGCCAAACAAACCACACAACAGCTCAGAACTATTGCTAGCTTAAACAGACATGTTGACCAACCATAACAAATTAGCATGTATGAGCAAGGATTTCAATCTAAATTCAGTCAAATTATTAATATGTTATTTCAGTACCAGTTACCACTGAATAAATTACTGCACAATAGAAAAGCCAAATGCATCGAAACATAGTCACACTAAGTTAAAATATAAGCAAACAGAGGATTTTGTCGTGTACGGAACTTTTGCAATTTAATATTACAACATCTGCTACCAGTATCAGCTTACAGTCCGAGGACTGATTTGAAGCCATTATTTTGGGCCAGTGCACTTTGCTACAATTAGGCAGCCGCAGCAGACATCAAACGTCTGGCAACTAGTTAATAAAATCATCCTGAGTAAGTTGGTCAGTCAATATCACATCACACGCTGTCAAGTGATCTAAATCCTTGTGCAGTATTTAGCTGCAGCAAACACCTGCACATAACTGAAACAAGTAAAGAAACCGTATGAAAAAAACTTTCACAACGAACACAGCCAAGCAGTCAGATGTATGGATATCAGTCACATGCCTGCATCTTTCTTGTGCAGAAAAGAGCTATATCCACTTGATGCCAAAAAAACTTGTATGACACAATAAAGCTTCAGCAAAATGCCGCATCAGACATGCAAATTTTTTTGTGCAACTCGACCAGTACCAAAAGGCTGCAGTCAAAAAGGTGCAATTATCTGAGTAATCACTGCAGATTACTGACAGAGAAAATGTGGATGCTCAAAATTACACATTTGCCCCTAAATTCCCCCAAAATGGATGATCTCCTGCCCCAAATTCTGTAGCATTAAAAGAAAAAATCTGAATAAAGAAAATTTTTCCAACCGGCTAAAATTTAGTGTGGGGCCACAGTCACAATGACTTGTGAGATGTACTGATAAACCAAAACAATTTCTGTTGCATGCATAAATTATTTACCAGCAGCCAGCAACAAAGCTGAGTGATACATGTGTATAATTATTAGGGCTGGTACTGATTAAAATTTTTTTAATCGATTAATCACCAAAAATTAATCGCGATTAATCGATTAATTTCGAACAATTTTTCAATTTTGTAGTTAATGCAAAAAAAACATGAAAACTGCAAAATGCAAGTGTACTTGTTACCGTTCATAAAAGTTGGAAACGTATAGGCCTACTTGTACACTATGCAGTCAGTTAACACGCATTTCAGGCTTTCAGCCAATCACGCAGACAAACAAGT
>Ga0056128_1006621_pt1 | contig 14626 bp, 8 predicted proteins | sample WorMetLIZISLAND2_FD_71113 | JGI IMG/M metagenome (GOLD analysis project Ga0056128, IMG submission 71113) | Marine gutless worms symbiont microbial communities from Max Planck institute for Marine Microbiology, Germany - Olavius geniculatus... ...
AAACTGACAAAATAACTGACAAAATTCGAAAAATGACTGAAAGTAAAGAAAACTAAAATAAGAGAGAGAGAAAAACTGAAAAGGTAAGATAATAATGAAAACTAAAACTAAGAAAAAAACCGAGAAGAGTAAAAATAAAAACCGTGAGTGTCAAGCTATTGGCAATGTTGTCCGTTTTTCGTCCGTTCTTTTGTCTGCCTTTAACGGGTGTATTGTGGCTAAGCCTCAGGTCGTAAGAGAAAACTTTTTACACAAATAATTAGCCATGTGCGTTAAACTTGGGTATGCAAAATTTGAATTATTTTGTGCAAAAATATTTGTAAATTAAGGGTTGAATAGCAAGGGGTAGAAAAAATGTGCGTTCTTCAACGAAAAACTGGTCATATCTGGAAAACGGTAAAAGATACGGCCAAGGTTACTATAATCGCTATTAGGAAGTGGCATACGCCTTTTCAGATGACGTGAAAATCATGGACCTTGGATGACCTTAGAGGTCACTGACAATCAGTACGGTCGGCTATTTTAGCGACACTTGGGCTTCTTGTTTATCATTGCCGGATAGAGCAAACCGCCGTTAAATATGGTGCATGGCGGATCAAGCGAACGCAACAAAAAATGACGGGTTTCCGTTTTCCGATTGCCCTACAGCAGTTGCTTAATAATGCATCTTGAAAATTGTCTCGAAACACGCCAACAAAACAAAAAAAACTTCGTTTTTTTCAAGCGAAAACCGAAGTGCATTATTTTTTTATGTGTTTGTAATACACGTGTGAGCTCGTTTTCGTCGCATTTTTGAAGTTAATGATATGTATAGTTTACGCTATTTGTTGATTTGGTCAAATTGACTAAATTAATCTAGGTCCATAAAACATCAGCATTACGAGATCTTGGCGATTGAGTTGAGTGCCACTGCGTAACTTACAAAGTATTACATGTAAGTTAATGCTAGTAATTAATGCGCAATATTGTGAATTTGTGATGGGCTATCGGCTTGATGTAGGTCGGGCTAAGCGGTTAGGCCTACACCGCGTGCCAAAGAGTGAATCTAAAGTCTAGAAACTTACAGGTCACGCAGGCAAATCACAGAGCCTAGCAGTACAGTTGTTGTTTCAGCTGTATGCTATAGCTTTCATTGATGTAATCAATAAGCACAGAATATATTGTAAAAGGCTACATTGTGGTGCATTAAACACTCATGTTGATCAGCTTTAAGTCTAAGTTATAAAATAGTGCCCGATTTTCCTGAATTGAGACGTCGGCTTGCGAGGTTTTACAAGTATTGCTGACTGTTGTTCATCAGGTGGGCCGAATATTGCTACAGTAATAATATGCTGTTCGGTAGTTTCCAACTCACATTAGGCCTAACTGGTACTGTCGGTATTGTCGTCAAAATGTTGCCTAACGTAATCTTTGCTTGTTAGTCCGTCGTCTGTGTGCTGTTTTATGCTGTTTCATTAGAAATATGCTGATAAAAATATGAATATGCTGATAAATATGCTGATGACCATCGGCTGAGTGTCCGGTGTCGTCGGGACGACATGATCCCTGCTGCGGATCACCTCGAGCGCTGTCTGTCAGACGTTAGCCACTGGATGTTGGCTAACCGTTTTAAGCTGGATGCTGATAAGACCGAACTTCTCTGAGCCGGCTCGAAATACGCCTCTGCTGCGCTGGGCAGCAGTGGTCCGTCTCTACGTCTCGGAGATGAAACCGTCACACCGAGTGGCCACGTTCGAGACCTTGGCGTCACGTTTTCGTCTCACTTGAGTCTCGACAAACACGTCTCAAGTGTTACGGCGGAGTGTTTTTATTCGCTCCGTCAGCTCCGAAGAGTTTGACGATTCTTGACCACCGACTGCCCGACTCCTTGAAGACGCTCGTCCATGCCTTCATCATGTCGCGTGTGGATTACTGCAACGCTGTGCTTGCCGGATCACCTCAACACATAACTGACACGCTTCGTTTCGTCTCTGGCACGCACAATTTCGAGCATGATCTATCCCGTCTACTGCATGACAAACCGCACTGGCTCAATGTTCCTGAGCAAGTGCAGTACAAGCTGGCAGTTACGGTTCACCGGTGCCTTCAAGATCAAGCGCCGAAATACCTGGTCGACCACTGCATCCCAGTCTCCGATGTCGCCAGTCGACAGCGTCTGAGATCTGCCAGTCGATGCTTCCTTACTGTTCCGCGACTTCGACGAAGCACGTTCGGCCGTCGGGCCTTCGCTGTTGGGGGTCCAATGGCTTGGTACTCATTACCGGACAATCTCCGTGATCTATCGTTCAGCAGCAGTAGCTTTTGGGCGCGGTTTAAAAAGTGTCCTGTTCGCGAGATATTAGTGCATTCAGCGCAACAAAAATGCTTCATGATATTGCGCTATATAAATTTAATATTGACATTAACATTGACATTGACAAATAAAATATTATATCTTTACGACGTTTTCTGTCTTCTCCGAATTAACAGTAGAATTTAATTTATAGTTTACAGAGAAATGACCCAGCATAAAATGCCCTTTACCACGCCGTGCAGTGCAGTTAAAACAAACAAGACTAGAGAGATGTTTGAATAAAATAGTTCTGGTGTAAACCTCGTTTATTACAACTCATTTGAGCAATGAAAGCTACATGCGGTGTCACAAACAGCTTACCAGAACTGTAGACGCCTATGAATATTTTCAGATTAAAAACAAGAATGTCGAACAGTGACGTTAACACGTTCATTGGTGACTTTGGTTTATACCAACTACGAATCTTTCTTGCTGTGTTCGTCCTGGGCGTATATACGGTGGATTCGATCCATATCATATTCATAGCGGGCAAGATGTTTCACTGGTGTCGTGTGCCGGAGCTGGTGGACCTGCCAGCAGACGTACAGAAGAACGTAGCCATTCCAACGTCTGTACACTCAACAGTCGACCATCACGATGACTCTATGATTAAGTACAGCTCGTGTGAGATGTTTTCACTCAACTACAGCGTCTACAACCGCACCCAGTTCTACAGTTGGAACCGCACCTTGATGACCAGCAATAATACACCGGTAGTGAAGTGTTCACAATGGACATACGACCAATCGGTATTCACCGACACTATCGTCAGTAAGGTAACGAAAATACAATCAAATGGATAGTGGACAGAGTTCATTCCTCCGCCAATAGATGTGCTTTATTATTTGGCCGTTTGTGAAAATCTCAACAGTAAACTTTTTCATAAATTAGACTATCAAGCGTCGCCAAAGGCTAAGGCTCTCCGCAGTAACCGCCGTGGTGGCATGCTGTGATATTTATGGCAATGACTCAAGTGTCGGCTAATAGCTATCGGCTTAGCTGGGCATAGCAGCAGTTTTTTGGCAGCAAAGTTTTATGTTGCAATGGCAAAGTATTTGAAAATTCGGTCTTGTGGCCTTGATCTCTTACATATGTCCTTGAATTTAATAGCTTTTTGCGGCTGTCGAGCTACAGGTCCATGCAAAATTCTATTATTCTAAATATACCTGTTTATAAAATAATACGTTAACAGAAAAAAACAAACAAACATACAACTTAGCGATTGCCAAAGAAGCTCCCTAATACTTTATAAAAAAAATTCCAATAGTCCTATTATGATTATTATTTATTATGCCCCCGATAATACTTATAAAATAATATTGCGCCGGCAAAACGGATAACTTTGATTTTTGGCGGAGGAAATGAATGACTCAACTGCATGTTAGGGGCAAAAGCGTGGCAGCATCAGTGGGTGGCTAAAGAGCTAAAACCCAAAAATAACGTGCATCTTACAGCCGTACAGAGTAATACATTATTGCTAGCTGCATGCGGAATATGACGTAGGTCTACTCCAGTTTTGATTGTACAAGCAGGCATGGTTTGTTTTTAACGCATCATTGCACAATGGTTCTGTGGCGACGATTTTCTTCAGATGGAGCAGCTAACTCTATTCGTACAATTACGCCTCGCCGACAACTTATGCTGCGTTGCACCAATTTGTATCAAATGCAAATTGCGTATCAACTTGAATTTGAACCATCTTGAAGCAACGGAGCCTTTGTTTCTATTACAAGATTTAGGTTATTGGGCATTGCAAAGTTTAAGTTGCGTTCACACTATACGTTTAGTACCGCGCGGCATCGGATGTAAAGTGAACGGAACTTTAAAGAGAAAACGGAATTTAGACACAAAAAATAAAAATTTGCGCAAAGTTTTGAATCTGGTGAAAATAACGTCTGCTTCAGTACGACTTGGTGTGCGGTTGGAGTTTTCTGGTTCAGTTCGCGTCTACGGCTCTGATGGGAGGAATTCTTTTGGGCTCGTTCTCAACAGGAGTTCTGGCAGACAGGTAGGCCTACCCGTTTATCAGTCAATCGTTTATTACCAGTAGGCTACAAATACTCGTAAAATCATACAAAATACAACACAAATAGCTAAAACTGAATGCCCACAACAAATGAGTTTTAGATTGAGATTTGTATATCTTTAACTGATTGTGACATATAGACAATACAATATGTAGGCCTATTCCATATTCAGATCTACTTCCATTAGCAGCATGTCCGTCTGTCTGCTATCTGTTGTTCGGTTTCTTAGCAGCTAATGTTTTGTTATGCCGCGTGATTTAAATCGCAGTGCGCGTGATTGCCTAAAATCAGTTTCGGTCTCACTTTTCTGTCCTGTATGAGAGAATGACAGACAGACGCTAGTGATTTTATAATCTGTCTCGTACTATGCTATAGCAATGGGACAGATAAAAACCGATTGAGACGCTTGCGTGTTTCAGATTTGGTCGCAAAAAGACAATGCTGAGTTTTTCCTTGTTGAAGATCGTCGGCCTGCTGATGTCCATTTTCAGCGCCACTTATACGCCGTTCGTCGTCGGTCGCTTTCTTATCGGTGTGGGGGGCTCAGGAACATTTCTTCCTTGCTTCGTTCTTGGTACGTTGTCATTGCCATTAGAAGAATGCAAGATGTGCGATAAAGTAAAACAAGAAGCCCAGCTGTTGCTAAGGGTGGCCGACCGTATTGCTTGCGTCCGAAAGCCTGCAAATGTGAGCGTAGTTTCTTACTTATTTACGTTACATAACTTGCAAACAACGGTCGGCCAATAAACTACAATTATGTACTGTAGTGGAAGATGGTTGAAGAGAAACTTAAGAGCTGAAGTCATTGAAATACGGGGTAATCTGTAGTAAAGTCAAACAGTTCTACGTGCGGTGCATGTGGTCACAGTAATGGAGCTGGTAGGTCTGCGATATCGAACGTTACTCGGAGCTCTGATCATGACGGCGTTCTCCGTCGGGTACATGCTGCAGCCGCTTTTCGCCTTCTTCCTGCGAGATGCTACTCGCTATCAGCTCGCGTCCTCCGCCGTATCTTTTTTCTATCCGCTCGTCATTCTGTACGTATATCGCTTCGCAGTCACACCCACCCACCGCGCACAGAATTTATTGTGATTTACCTTAAGAATGTCAAACAAGCACCACTGTAATTCTCGTGGCGCTTACACTGTCGGGCCTATATTAGTGAAATATAAAAAAACTTACCAGTTTACATTACTGTGTAAGGGCGACCAAGTCACACATCCAAAACGGCAGAAATCATTCTACTAGGACACAGAGTGATAGAACGACGAACTGGCTGCCCTTACAAACCATGTGATTTGACCCCACTTAACGTTTTCCAACCCGCATTGTCCCGTAAGCCAATAGGGAAAGTTGCCTGAATTGGAACTGTTACTTACGCGAAATCTATGAGCTGCTTAGTGAGGAATAATTAGTACTCTACGGTGGTTTTGCTTTCGATTTTAGTTAAGTATGGTGTGTGTTATCGACTCGATTTGCAGTTAATGACAATTGTTGATTTTTGATTGATACGACCTTAAATGCAGCACCAGTAATGAGGATGACACACGCCGTATTTGTGAAGTGACTTCGTAACCGCTAATGCTGTGCACAGTGCACACTGGATGTTTATCGGTGTCGGGTGTATGAGCGATAATATGATGTAAACAACAGCTGTGCTGCTGCACAGCGATTTGTAAAATTTGTGTAAATTGCGCTGTATGGAACAGCTATAGTTTCCCTAATTGGAACAAAATGCTCAGTATGTTCTGTTTAAGGAAAATTGCTCATATTATTGAAACACTGCTCAATCACGGCTGTTGAGCTGTATTTAACCCACTTTTGGCTTAGATATGCCAAGTAACTGAGTTAGTTGACATCTATTTCGCCACCAACGGCTGTTAAGAGCAGGAAGAGATTCTGTTCCACTTTAGGCAACTACCATTGTGCACATTAATTAAATAGTTTTTTTGTTGTTACTTGATTTTTTGGAAACAAAGTTAAATCTCTTTGGGAAGATTAGATTCAACTTTGTTTCCAATTTGACTCTTTTAGCTACGGACCAGCAGTACATTTAATCAGCTGGAAAACATTTGTATCACATTTGCGTTGACTATGATTATTAGCTTACGAGATGATGCTGGAGTGGAAAAGGTTGAATGGGGTCACGTCACATGGTTTGTAAGGGCAGCCAGTTCGTTGTCTTATCACTCTTTGTCCTAGTAAAATGATTTCTACTGTTTTGGATATGTGACTTGGTCGCCCTTACACAGTAATATAAACTGGTAAGGTTTTTATATTTAATATTTGCTGTTTTATTAGCAAATTTAATTGTTAATTTGTGAGTTAAAAGCAATAATGTGACCCAAACTAATCACGTGACCATTTGACTCGCGGTGGGTGACTTCCTATAGGTAGTGCATTGTGACCATGCTTCTATCTTGCACCGTTACGGAGATATAGCACCTCAAAGATAATGGGGTCACGACTTTGACCTTATGGGGTCACGTGACGTTATCGGTCACGTGACCATTCGACTCGGCATATGTGGTCCATTGTAACCATGCGTCTAACTTGCACTGTTTGGGAAATATAAAGCCTCAAACTCCCATTTGTCCATGTTAAAGGCCAAAAGTTCACTGAGCTTGCGCCGTGTCACGTGACCTGTAGGCAGGGGGTCCAAAATAACCGCATATTTGGAATTCCCGAGGCCACATTGCCTCTTCACTATGCCACTTTGGTGAGGCTACGATGACGATTAAGGGTAATTTGTAAATGAGCATCTCCATTGTTAAGCAAGTCCGAAAATGGGCCCAAGAATTTGCGGTTTTGAGGGGATTAAAGGGGAAAAATATAAAAGATAAATGTTGAGACCCCGCTAAGAAATCAATCCCCACCGAAACACGTCATCCAGTGCAAAGAATGCGGCGATACTTCCCAAAATGCCTTTTCCAGAGCTTGGCGAGAAAAGTAAAAAAAAGAAAAAAAAATAACCCAATTGAGCATTATATTTCACCTCTTTGCCCCGCCGACCCCGCTGAGCCGATTTGTAGCATTTTTGGCACGTAGGGTTAGACCGCCGACGTAATTATTTAAGTCAAATTTTAACTCGATTGATTCAGGGATTTGGGGGCTACGGGTGCCCAAAATCTGGGGTTTCCCATTGACTTTGATAGTCGCCCTTACAACAGTGTTACGCACTACCGTGCTACACTATGAGCACACAGGTGTTTCAATGAAGTGGTATACCGGCAATACAGTATTACATGTCGTACGTTTATATTGTTACCTCCGCCAAGGAGATTATGTTTTTGCCGGTTTTTGTTTGTTTGTCTGTCTCTGTGTGTGTACAAGATAACTTAAAAAGTTATGGACGGATCTTTCTGAAATTTTGAGCGTATGTCGGGCATGGCATATGCTACCAGTAGTTCAATTTTGGGCGTGATCCGGCAGGAATCCTGGATTCTGGATTACTTTGAAATTTTCGTTACCATTGCGTTAAAGGGGGCATAAGCGGAACCGCTGCAATACCGAAGATGGTGACGCCACCTGGCAAATAGCATTGCCTTGGCGGAGGTACCTGCGGGCTACGACTGCTATCTAGTATTATATCTGTTTTATTGTATTTGTAATCGGCATTAACGCTGGGATTTCGATTTGCACAGAAAAGGTTTATCTTTACCTGTTCTGCTGTCAGGCTTGTTATGCCGGAATCTCCGCGTTGGCTGGCCGTCCACGCAAGATTCGATGAATTGATAGAGCTACTGCAGAAAGTTTGTCGAACCAACAAGCTTCAACTACCGCCCGACTTCAATGCAAAATGTCTCGTCGATGACATTGACAAGGTATACATCTATATATCACGACCCTTATACTGCATGTTACAAGTAGTGAACATTGATAACATAGCCTATAATTTCTACGAACATAGGTCATTGGTGTGCAGAAGTCACTGATGAAAAATCGAAAATACGAGCCGGTAAGTGAAATGGCTCGCACAGAGCTCTATGTGTGCTATATGCAGCTTATATACGGACAGACGCACAGCTGACGCGCCGACGCAGAGACCCAGACAGCCACAAACACGGTGTTTGATAATAAGGGTCGCTTACAGCTGGCAGCGTGGCCAGCCAATAATCGACAGCATTAAAACACGTGGCAAATGTAAGCTATGATTTGTTTATCAGTCAGCATTGTAATCAGATATTATGCCAAGGATGCATTTTCCTGTTTTCCCCTATTTTGTTGATTCACTCAATTGACGTTTTACACAGATGAATCCAAGACAGTTTAGTTCGTTTTACTTTCAGATTACTTACTTGCGTACAACGAAAAAATTCGATAAGTACGAAACAAAATGCATCCCAAAGAAATGAATTTAGTCAATAATGTCAATGTCAATGTCAATCATAATTTTTTTACGTGGCTAAAACAGCCTAAGCTATCACGAAGTCCACGAAGACGCAGTACAGAAATTTAAAGAATAATGTCAAGAAATGATTTCTGAAATAAAAACCACAGGGTTCGGTCCTCGGACCGATCCTGTTCATCATCTACACAGCTGATTTGGCACGAATCGTCGCCGATCATGATCTGTCGCTGCACCTTTATGCAGATGACAGTCAGATTTATGGCACCTGTCCGCCTACTGCCACCTCCAGTTTGCCGGCCGATATCTTTTCGGCTGTCGACGACATATCTACCTGGATGCGTTGTAATCAGCTCCAGCTAAATGCTGAGAAGACCGAGGTGATGTGATGCGCATTGGCTCGTCGACAGTCGCAATTTCCTCGATGTTCCATTACGGTCGCTGGTGCTTCCGTTAAACCGGCCAGCACGGTCCGTGATTTGGGCGTCTACATCGACAGCGACCTTGGCGCTGCCACCCATGTTCGAAGAACCGTGTTGCGGTGTTTTGCTGCATTACGGCAACTTCGTCTCCTACGTCGATACGTCACCAATGACTGCTTTCGTTCTCTCGTAGTCTCGCTCAAGAGCTGACGCTGAAAAATTGACAGAGATGTAGCAGACTGAACATCATCTGGCAGAAAATTTCAGAAAATGGAGGCTGCTACAGGAAATGAACGACGGCCAACTGTTGATAGACGGTAAGGTGGAACAACCAGCTGGAGTATGAATGACGACCGCAGACGGCGACGACCTGGTAGGTCTGACGCCAGAACGAGTTGATTCAGATGTGACGGCGCCATACCGTTCAACACACGATATGCCATGAGCGCCAGTTTGAAGTTGACCCGTTCCGGCAGACGCAGCCAGTGCAGTACCGCGAGGGCGTCAGTCACGTGGTCGTAGCGACGGAGTCGGAACACCAAACGAGCTGCAGCGTTAAGCATGGCTTGAAGGCGTTGCTGGAGGTAGACAGGAAGCCCGACGAATACGAAGTTGCCATAGTCGAACCTAGAGTGGACGAGCGAGACCAGGAGAGAACAAAAGCAGTCATTGGTGACGTATCGACGTAGGAGACGAAGTTGCCGTAATGCAGCAAAACACCGCGACACGGTTCTTCGTACATGGGTGGCAGCGCCAAGGTCGCTGTCGATGTAGACGCCCAAATCACGGACCGTGCTGGAAGGACCAACGGAAGCACCAGCGACCGTAATGGAACATCGAGGAAATTGCGACTGTCGACGAGCCAATGCGCATCACATCACCTCGGTCTTCTCAGCATTTAGCTGGAGCCGATTACAACGCATCCAAATAGATATGTCGTCGACAGCCGAAAAAATGTCGGCCGACAAACTGGAAGTGGCGGTAGGCGGACAGGCGCCATAAATCTGACTGTCATCTGCATAAAGGTGCAGCAACAGATCATGATCGGCGACGATTCGTGCCAAATCAGCTGTGTAGATGATGAACAGGATCGGTCCGAGGACCGAACCCTGTGGTACGCCACAGATGACATCCGTAATACGGGAACTGCTGCCTCCACAACGAACGTGTTGTTTCCGGCCAACGCGAGGTACGGTGAAAACCAAGTAAGCGCAACATCATCCGCGCCAAAGGTGACCTGAAGCCTTTTGAGGAGGATCTCAATATCGACCGTATCGAAAGCGGCTATGAGGTCAAGTAGAACTAAAACAGCAGTGTCGCCACGGTCGACGAAGTCCAGAAGATCAGAAAGGACGCGGATATTGGCGGCTTCAGTGGAGTGACCTCGCTAAAATCCAGATTGAGTCGCTAGTAGAAGACGGTGTGTGTCGAGGTAAGTCGACAGTTGTCGCGCAACAAGACACAAGAGTAACTTCGAAATAACAGATAAGTTCGATATCGGCCGATAAGATGAAGGGCTGCCCTCGTCCAGCCCAGGCTTCTTAATGACCGGTGTGATGAAAGAATTTTTGAAACCAGCAGGGTCGTGGCCTGTTGTCAGCGAAAGGTTAAACAGGTACGTCAAAAAGGGAACCAATAGATCGGCGACCAACTTCAGTACCGTAACTGGTACAGACGACTTATCTGGTAAAGCGCTGGTAAAGTCGTTAAACGAGGATTACGTTTTTCTTAAACGATAACATTATTTATTTTTATGCCTCCGCCTACGTAGTGGCTGGAGGCATCATGTTTGCAGAGTGTTCGTGCGTGCGTGGGTTCGTGTGTGCGTGAGTCTTAAACAAACATTGTTATCAAGATTTGCCTTGGGTATATGACGGAATTTGACCAATTTTTTACCACTAACGAACTTTGCGGCAATGATATACGCATCAAATTTTGGGGGTAAAAAGTCAAGGGCCAAGGTCATGATGGGGTCAAATATGCCTCAAAATGTACTTTATGGCCTTGTTAGCATGATAATTCAAGTGTTCTTTGTAACCGCCATTTAGTTTCCAATAAAAAGGCGTCGTTAATGCTTTCTGAAATAATTCTGCTAACTTTTATTACATTTCTATGAACTGAATATACCCGCTAAGCCTATCAGTCGCCGTTTCTATTCTGCCAGAGTGTGAAAGCACTATGATGTCTGGCTGCGAACGTGGTCAGCAGTATATATTAATTTTTGCATGAACGTGTATCGCGACAACTTCTAGAAACTTATTCAGTATCAGGGTCATACGTCAAAGGTCGAGGTTACAAGGTTTTTGTGTTTTGTCTGTGCGGTACCCACAAACAGCACTGAAACATAAGCGAGAATTTTTTCTTGCTGTATTTTATGTTGGTTGTATAGAATCAAGTGCAGAGCAGCAAGAACTGTTCGTCACTTCTCACTTCGCCGACACTTCGACGACGAACTGTCATACTCGACTTCGCCTGGCGAGTAGTTTCCACTATTAACGTATTTGATAAATACCGTAATCAACAGTTAACTCAACCGAAACAAATGTGACAAGCCGAAGTTAATAGGTCATTAGAAAAACATTCTATCGGCGTCCCACGTTTCAGCATGTCTGCCTTTCGGCCAGTGTGCATAAATTTGTCTCCAAATATTGGTCGATATATTTTTTTATGTCTTTGACCGTGAAACCGAACGAAGCGAACTGCCTAATTAAAACTGTTTGTTTATATATTAGGCAGGCTGCGTAGATGTTGATGCTTTTAACGGACATATACTACTAGCTGATGGGCTATGACAAATGTTTTATACTATACGGTGATTTAGCGGCCAGGGAACATGGCAATACAAAGTTCGATTAAATGGATATCAACGCATTTGAAACGAGAGTCTACAGTTAAGTGCCAACTCCACTATATTTTGACTTTTGCGTACTACTGCTTCATGTATACAACTTGTCGTAATCAAATGTATAGCAAATTGAACTAATTGAAGTCGCTATCATCTAGGCCTATAGGTTTGTTTGCTTTTTGTGGATTTGTTTTTGCGGATGTCATTCACCGCCCTGTGCACTATTGTGTACAGGTTTCAACACGGTCTACAACGAGTCTAACGATGCACATTTCTTGACCTGTTTAGTCCTCCGACTTCTCACTTTAGTGTCTGGAGTATAATACCCCGTTTACACGATCGAGCAAACATCGAGCTGGCTCGTCCAGCTAACATATAGCAGCTCGTCGAGCCAGCTTGATCGTGTGAACAGCGTATAAGTGCTCATAATCTCACTCCACCCAAGCATGTCACTGATACGTAGCGTCGTCTCCCGTTTGTAGAGACTATCACACGTGCGTCCATGCAAAACACGCCGTCGATTACGGTCATGAAATAAACTTGTACGTTTGAACACGGTCTACTGTGTATTGTGAATAGGTTTACTTGCAGTCTGATATATTACGCTCTGGCGCTCAACACCGGGACACTCCACGGCAACGTCTACATCAATACGTTCATAGCGGGAGCCGTTGAGATACCGGCCTACTTTCTGGGCATGTTTCTGATGGACTGCAAGCCAGTCGGTCGCCGATGGACCGGATGCATTGGACTCATAGTCTCGGCGGTTTCCAGCTTCGTCTGCATTCCCATGTTGATCTACGGTTAGCGCTTCTTCGCTCGACTATGACACGTTATTATGCCTTACGCGTACGCCGCGGCTATGTGTAGAAACAAGATAATGTTCATACAAATACGGAGTCTGTCCAATGCATTTCGATAGTTTACAGTATATGTCCGTATAAATATAATAAGTGACCCTTTAGACCGGTAGAAACAATCAAACAGTTTAATTTCAAATTGTACAGCAGCAAATTTCTTTTCATCCTTCTGTATTATTTTAACTAAACGACAGACATTGTCAGTCACGAGACCATTCGATTCGTCACTAGTGCTTTACTATAAAAGGCCCGTCGTCACCATGCATTTATCTTGCACCGTTATGGAGATATAGCGCCTCAAAGATAATGGAGTCACGCGTTTGATCTTTTGGGGTCGCGTGACGTCATCGGTCACGTGACCATTCGACTCCCGGGGGTCGAGTTTCTATGGGTGGTCCATAATGACCATACGTCCATCTGGCACCGTTACGGAGATATAACTTTTGAAAGATAATGGGATCACAAGTTTGACCTTTTGTTGTCACGTGACGTCATCGGTCACGAAAAAAGATGATAAAAGGGAAAGAAAAAAGGGGAGGGGAGGAGAGGGAAAGGGAAAGAGAAAGTGGAAGGGGAAAAAGAAGGGAAAGGGTAAGGAGAAAAAGAAAGGAAGTTAAAGGAAAGGAGAATGGAAATGGAAAAAGGAAGGGCAAAGAAAAGGGGAAAGGAGGAAGGGTAAGGAAGAGGAAAGGGGAGGGAGAAGGAAAAGGGGAAAGGATAGGGGAAGGAAAACAGGAAAGGGAAAAAGAAGGGAAAGGGGAAGGGAACGGGGAAGGGTAGGTAAAGGACAGAGGAAGTGGAAGGTAAAAAGAAAAGGAAGCGGAAAAGGGGAAGAGGAAAGGGCAAGGTAAAGGGGAAGGGGAAGGAAAAAGGGATGGAGAAAGGAAGGGAAAGAGGAAGGAAAATGGGGAAGGGAAAAGGGAAGGGAAAAGGGAAGGGAAGGACAAGGGAAAGGAGAAGGAAAAGGGGAAAGAGAAGGGGAAGGGGAAAAGGAGGAGGAAGAAGAAGGGAAATTAGAAGGAAAAGGGGAAGGAGAAGGGGAAGAAAAAAAGAGAAGAAGGGGAAGGGAAAGGGAAAGGAAAATGGGGAAGGGGAAGGAGAAGGAAAGGGAAGGGAAAGGAAAATGGGGAAGGGGAAAGGGGAAAAAATGGGGAAGGGAAAGGGAAGGTGGAAGGAAGATAGCTTAAGAAATGTTGGACGCACGGACGCACGGACACACGCACGCACGGACACAAAGTTGATTTTGTACTCTGTCCAATGCTATGCATAGCATTGCATTGGACAGAAAATAATGAAAAAGATGCTAGCGTTTTTGCAAATATTGCGAAACATTTTACCAGTTAAACACGTCTCGAAAATAGGACGTGGTTCCTGTAAAAAATCTAATTAATCTAATTATGTTTTTTGGATACTCTCAATTGAGTATAATGCGGATGGTTAAGAAAATCACAAAATCGCACATTGCACAACTTCGCGCATGTGATATAAGCTTGAGGCTGTCGCCGTAGCATCACGGCTTGTGCGGTAGCAACAAGCTGTTGTATAAGCGATGTGCCAAGTCAATATATACATCTTTATTCACCATCAAAGGTAGCAAACAAATACAAAACAAAAGAAAAAAAATTAACTAATTACAGTTCATACAGTTCATATATAGCTGAATAGTTCGTAGCAAAATAGGCCCACCGGCAGCGACACGCATCGACAGCAACAACTATGACAAACCCTGTTTTACTAAGTATTTCTCGTACCTTTTGAGCAACAATTCACTTGGAAGTCTAAAGTCAAAGTA
>Ga0056128_1006624_pt1 | contig 14625 bp, 11 predicted proteins | sample WorMetLIZISLAND2_FD_71113 | JGI IMG/M metagenome (GOLD analysis project Ga0056128, IMG submission 71113) | Marine gutless worms symbiont microbial communities from Max Planck institute for Marine Microbiology, Germany - Olavius geniculatus... ...
GAATCAACTTGAGGACTTCTAGCCACGTAACAGCATTTGAGGACTGCTAGTAGCGTCTATACAACTGACTCGAGGACGTCTAGCAGTGTCCAAGTGTCTGCCTGCCGAGAGATCGACCACAGGAGAGAGTAAAATGGTGTCGATGAAAAACGAAAACCTGCCCGTAGGACAGAATATAACAGCAGCATTCCTTCAGCTATATTTGCTAAAACTTTCGTGTGAATTCATTGTCACGCGACTGAGTTATAAAAGAACGAAAATGGGCGCCTTTTAAAAAAATCATGTACATTAGACAAAAAATGTGGAAGTTTTTGGGCTTAGGTTAGAAGACAGTAGGTCATCTAGTATACAGCATGCCTTTTAGCTCTGCTTTGTCTTTTTTTTCCTTCTAGAGTCCACTGTAAGCCTGCTGCTGCACTGACTGGTTGTGCTGATGGAAAACGATGGAAGACGAAGTGGCCAATAAATCGTCTTCGTCCCTTGTCCAGTTTATCATGCAAATTCTCTAATTTTTGTTTTCGGCAATATATTGTCGTTATACCCAAATCACACCGAGGCTGCCTAATAGGGTGTTTACACGATCCAACAAACGTCCAGCTCCATTATAAAATATGGCAGCAAACGTCCAGCAAACTTCCAGCAACCGTAATGCTGGACGTTTGCTGGATCGTGTAAACACCCCATAATGCCTATGCTGCAACCAGTCCGGTCTCAGCGTGGTCGTGCTCGGTCGCACAAGTCGCAGTAGGCTTGTGGTTGCTGTAATCATTTTAGTCGCAGTGTGAAATTCTGAAATGTTTAAAATTCCATACTGTGATTTTTTGATCGCAGTGCATACAGTCTGTCAGCGCTGGCACAGCTCGTACTGTAGTCACGTGTTCATTTTGCTAGACTCCTAGGAAAATTTCGTGACACGTTGATTTACTGTTGTCTGCAGTAGGAAGCGAACGTGTCGACTGGATCTGGGTGGTCATTGTGCTACGGAGAACGCCGTCAAAGCCGCCGATAAATGGCATTACCTTAACAGTCATCTGAGTCCTGGAAGACGTCGTCGTCGTCGTCGTCGTAATAGTGACCGGAAGCCGTAGACGATACCCGGCTAGAAAGCAGCGGACGATCTAGCTGAATAATCATAATCATAATCATAATGAGCATTTAATTACTGAAAACCGTTATCACACAGTTCTCTTTGCTAATCTATTTTAATGCTAAATTTTTATTGTCCGGTAAGTGTTGCTATTTAAATAACATTTTAAAAGGTACGATTTACACGGAAAAATTAAAATCAGAAATGTATGTAGTCGAAATGGACAAATAACCAACACAAACGTTATAGAATGTAACTAATCTAGGCCCTAGTTTAAAATGGTTGAAAATGTCATACCATAATTATTATGTGACAACATTTAAATTCCATGTCCCGAAACACATGTCAAACGACAAATCCCAGACGAAGAAAATTAGAATTACAACATTTCGACTTTGAGTTTACAGCGGTTTCCGAGAGACGTCTGTTTTGATCAACTTTTTAGATAGTGTTTAACTATCTCGTTGTTCATTCGTTCATTAAAATTGTTGTTGTTGTTGTTGAAAATTTAAAAATTTGGCATTAAAAGAAACAACCAAACACCAATAACAACGACGTTTCGTTCAAAAATTATAACAAAAACAACATTGTTAATAATATTAACATCTCTATCGCAACGTCTCTAGACACTTAGCACTCACTACGCTGCACGTATTCATTAACAACACGGTCAAATGCACGGCACAGAATCGAAGCGTACTTGAAACGATTACCGAGTAATTACTCGCCGAGATCGTTTTTGCTCTCCGTCCATCACTATCCGAAATACATGCAAACTAACATCTTGCACGTCAGCAGAAGAATCTGGCCGTACTCTAAAAAGAATATGGTAGAGATCTATCACCGATAAACGGAAGGCTTACGTAACCAATAAATCATATACATCAGCGCATCACTAAAGCAGTTTTAAAACTGCACTGTAGCTAATTACGCGAAAAGTGCCTGTTAGACAAATTCTAAGTCAGTATTTTCCATGTACAGAAAGCCAGTGGTTGCTAGGTCTACAATGTCGATAGAAAGATCACGTTTTGATAATCGATAAAGGCACATTCGTCGAAATAAACAGCAAAAGTGTTTTGTTACAAAAAGCTCTAAGAATCGACGTTATAGTCGTTAAACTGGTTCAAATTGTTGAGAAAAACTACAATTACAGTACAACATTAAAATGCTTAAATATTTATCGGTGTCTTGTTTGATGTCGGTTACTTCACTCTTAGTCTAATTATTAGTAGCTTATTTGATGTTCATTTAGTACTTATATTATTAATTTTAATATGCACATTTTTAAGATCAGAAAGTCAAATAGTCAAAAGTCTATAAAGTCAAATGTCACAATACTATAGTCATAGGGCATCGCAAACCACATGAACAAAACATCTGCCGTCATTTAAAACAATCTGTCACGTGACGAGTCCGTTTAACTATATATAATGCCAAATCAGTAAATAAAAGCGACGATTTGACGACAACAACGCAATTTTGTGTCCCACGGAAATTTTTTCTAAGCCTTTTAAATTGTTTCGACGTAACTGAACGCACTGTTTGCACGAAACGCCAACTACAGGATGCACTTTTTAACAATACAGCTGTACAAAGTTTTACAAACCTATAACCTTTTAATGGCTTCGTCAGTTACTGAACATCAAAAACGATTTGCGTTAAACATCAGTCAATTAAATCAGTGAATAACTTCACGCGTATATAAATGCACCACGAAACAGTTCACACAATGTACACATAATAATCAGTTACGAATTCTTCACAACTCTCTGCACGATACAACATCGACGCCAAAACACGCTCGTCTTGCTTCGAGATTGAAAAAAAACAATCACCGGAAAAAGAACGTCGGCTGAAAGTTCGAAACGCGAAGAAACCAACATCACTAAAACACTACAACGCACGCTTTATGCCAAACTGCCTCGATAATAACAATACCGTTTAGTAACAATAATAACAATTCATTATGAACAATAGTAATAATACTTAATAATAGGTTAGTAATTAATTTTTGGCTTATTATTAGAATAAACGACAACTTGGTAAGTCAACAGACTGATAAAAATGACTATAACAGCGATGGTCCACAAACGCTAAGACACGTTCACAAAGTTGTCTGGACCCTAGACGTATATTTTCTAAGTGCGAACATAACCCCGCTGACTGTTGCATTAATGGGCTAATGAAACTATCTGAAAGTGTGGACACGTTAAAAGATGACAGAAATAATTTATGTAGATGTTATATCAAGCTGCTCACGATGTTTGTAAACAATCACTGAGGGACCGTGCCAAAATTATTGGGGGTCAGTCAAAATTTAATTTGGGGTTAGCTCACGCTTTGGTGTTGCAAAGCATAGTGCCCCCACGAAGAAAAGCATATTGTTCAAAATCAATGCCATAGTGCATTTAAAACACTGACACTGCCGTAGCCGAAAAGTCTAAAATAACCAAATCATTCGTCACTTTCGAGAAATGACTAACTGCGGTAATGTCCTACCAAAATAAGGACCAATTACAAGATAGGGCCTACCGAAAATATCTACTGTGGCCTACCGAAACAAATTTCTAAGGTCAATAACCCCGGCCCTATGCTAACGCTACTCACTAATAGGGTGTTTACACGATCCAGCAAACGTCCAGCATTACGGTTGCTGTAAGTTTGCTGGATGTTTGCTGGATCGTGTTAACACCCCATAAGTCGATAAACGTTGTCGTTAGTCTATTTTAATAGAGCTATTTACGAGTCGCATGTAGTACTTAAAACTATTGATACGGGCATTGTGAGATATCAGGAGAATTGGACAATTCAATTATGACTTAGTAAAACTACAGCTAGACGCAAAGAGGTGAGGTAATTGTTAGTCAAGTATCGACTGTGTGTAAACCGTCTGTAGTAATTTTTTTTATTATTTTGCGTTTCGACCCTCGTTGTCTATTAAAATAAGTCAACAAACCGCTAAAGCAATTTCAAAGTGAAACTTTTCGCTAGAAATCCAACGAACAGTTGAATGGCTTCGTGGTCAAAGTCGAAAGTTTCAACGAACAGAATCCATTTAAGCCTGCTGTCGTTTTTCTCTTTCATCGTGCGCAGAATCGGTATCATTTGTACTTCCACTCTGAAATCTGTTGCCGCCACCGATCTCAGAAATTAAAACACATTTTGTCACTTAAAATACGTTTATGAGATAATGTGAATGTGATAATGCTATACGGCCTGTGATAGTATTAGGCCTAGATGTTGTATATGGACTTTAGTGAAATGCTGAAGAATGTCGCGCCACGAAGCTGATATGGCTTTTCGTTCGGCCGAAATGATAGAAATCTCAACCTGATTGCTTACAATATTGCTGCGAATGACGGCAGTGGACCCTCAGATCGACAAACAAGTGAAAGACAAGATAACAAAAAAACACCGTGGGAAATAATTAAATAGAAACATTACAATAATGGTAAATTTTGCAGTTCAGTAAAATGTTTCTGGGAGTTCTCCGCCGACAGTTTATCCGGCATATAATTTACAGTGATGCCAAACATTTACCCTACAAAACTCAATTATCTGCACAAATTTGAACAGCTGTTGTACGAAGCTCGGGAAGGCATTTGCCTGTTGGCACGCCACTGTAGGTAGGCCGACAGTAGATAAGATATTTGTATAATATTTACGCGCAACGGTCGCTGTTAAAACCTAACTATCATAAAGATGCTGTATTGTAACTTAAGTCAATCTGTTGCTGCAGTCCGTAGTCCGTACTGGCAGTATGAAAACAACGGTACACTAAAACGATGTCTAATTTCGTTATCGTTATTCGAGTCATTTCAGTTATCGTTAACGGGTCGCCTGAAAATGCAGGACTGGAAAATGTCGGACGGAAGTGCAGGGCTGGAATTTGACGGACTGGCAATGCTTGTTAAAAGTCCGAAAGACACAGTTAAATTAGATTAGCCGTCACAAGCATTAATTTAGTACTGCATGCTGCAAGTCAATCTTTTAATTCACATGTGTTTATTACATTACAGCATACACAGTCTAGCACACTTACACCTTACATAAGTTTAACTTAAGTAGGCCTGTCAGATAATCGATGCCTGTCTAAGCCTCTATATACCGCTCGTTAATTCATGACCTATATGCCAATTTCTCCTAGAGCGTTATAACAGTCCTTAAACCGCACTTAGCTTGCACTAACACCGTTTTCATAGTTTTCAACTGCAGTCGTGCATCATAAAGCAAACGACGGTGTAGTCTAGGCAATCTAAGCACTGTCTGGAGTGATATAAGCTCGCACTGTGTGCTCCTTTAACCACTCCAGCAGTGCGATATCTAGTAAACAAGATAATGTTCATATGAACACGGAGTCTGTCCAATGCATTTCGACAGTTTACAGTATATTTCCATATAAATATAATCAGTGAGCTGTTTAGACTGGTAGAAAAAAAAATCAAACAGCTTAATTTCAAATACTACAGCAGCAATGATCCTTTCATCCTTCTGTATTATTTTAACTAAACAATAAACACTGTCAGTTACGAGACCATTCGATTCGTTACCGGCGCTTTACTATAAAAGGTCCATCGTCACCATGCGTCTATCTTGCACCGTTACGGAGATAAAGCGCCTCAAAGATAATGGGGTCACGAACTTGACCTTTCGGGGTCACGCGACGCCATCGGTCACGTGACCATTCGACTCCCGGCGGTCGACTTCCTATGGGTGGTCCATAGTGACCATGCGTCCATCTGGCACCGTTACGGAGATATGACGCCTCAAATGTTGGACGCACGGACGGACGCACGGACGCACGGACACTTAGGTGATTTTATACTCTGTTCAATGCTAAGTATTGCATTGGACAGACAATAATGTCACTCTAATTGAGCGTAACGTAGGCCTACTTTGTCTCCGCTTATTTATCACATGTTGTTTCACACTGCACATCGTTGATTACAGTCCAGAAGTAAGAACGTTTCAATATGGTTAAATTGTGCTATCCAACGTGTCACCGGCATCGCAGTTCTAGCAGTAGACTTATGTCTTTGAAACAGTATTAAGCAATTTTCAAGTCTGTCATTTTCCAGTCTTGCATTTTCCGGTCCTGCATTTTCAGCACCCCCATCGTTAACCAGTAGGCCTATTTGCCATTGCTGCCTTCTCACATTATTGTACACTTATATACATACAACAGTGCCCCTAAAATGTTTCACATAAAAATGAGGGACAAATGGTGAAAAAGCTAAGTGGCGACAGATCAGATTTATTGAGAAAGCCTACTGCTTACTGCACTGTTGCCCATTTTTGGTAATCAATATCATATTATTTCAAAAAAATTTTTGATACATTGTATTAACAGAAAAGTCGAAAAATACCCGGTGACCTAAAATCGGCTCAAACTTCAGTTTTATATACGTAAGCAATAATTTTACGGAGAATAGCTCAAATGCATGGAAATCTATCCAGTGTTTCCACTGTGCGCCTAGTTTAAAAATAAAGACATTCTTCCGCGTAAAAATCTCACCTGAGAGACTTCGCCTATGGAAATATTCTGCGCGAGGGTTGACTTTATCGGTAAATAGTTGCCAAGGTAAACTTCTCAGGAAGAGGAGTTCTCCTATAACGACACAGACACTGGCTACGTTCTGCAACTGTACATAATAACAAGTGATAAACTCAAGCAAATGGAAGTGAAATGGCGATCGAAGGCACGGCCTTTCATTTTTGTTTTAATTCTATATTACCGACAAATATAAGCAGGCTTAATTTCTAAACAGTGTGCGTCCGCTGATAGCTCCAGAGCGCACGCGAACGCGGTGTCGTCAGTATGCGGGACATGGCAGGAAGCTACGACGATTTTCCGATAAACAGCTGCAAATTTCCGACAGAAAATTACGGCTGCTCAAATTTTAATTCTGTGCCTAGATTTATCAAAACGGGGTACTTCCAGTCTTAGCATTTTATTATTGGATTAACATTTTCTGACAATTTTTTTCCGTAAGGCTGAAATTTAGAAAGAGGTTTGCAATTGCCATCTTCCTCTCCCCCTATGCGGCCTCTCTCCTTCTGTCCCTGCCACTGGCATCATGTGTGCCGTGGTACTCCGTTACGGTAAAACAGAGCGCCTGCTGTGTTCGGTCGCTACGTCGGTGTACCCCGCAGTTCCTCGTAGTGTGCATCACAGACCCAACGTATCTCGCGATCCACGTAGATCGGTCGCAGCGCACCGAAGCGCCCGGAGCTGGCGTCTATACGCAGATGTCGCGCCAGGTGCTGACGGTTGGCCGCCGACGGAGCGTGGAAGATGGAATGCGCGTTGATCGGACTATTGACACGGAAGAACAAATCCGCCATGCCGCCGTCACTGGCTGCCGCTAGAACCTTGGTCAACATCGTCACTACACGGTCCTTGTTCTTCGACAGCCACATGTACCTGTGCATCATTCATTCACCACAAGTATAACAATCGTACCTTACCTTTATAGCGGATGTAGAAGAGACGCTCCAAAAAAACTACTACCACGAAAGTCTGCAAGTTGTATGTTTTGGCTGGGGTTTGATCTCAAATCTCCCTTTTCCCTGTGTACCTTCCATACGGCACCTAAATCCATCGAACGGTTTAAGCAGGGTGCATGAATGTGACAGACGACAGACAGACAGACGGAATGACAAACCACGCTACAAAAAAATGTGGCGAACTAGGCGAAATCGCTTAAAGAAGCTCGCCAATGCAAACGCGACCCGGGCTAACTCACGTGTCCGGTTGCGCATGCGCGTCGACGGCTCGCAGATAGTCGTAGGACTTGAGGAGAGCGGCGACGACTGGCGCTACAACTCGACAGTTGTTGGCGTGCTCCGGGATGCCGTGCACGACTTGAACGAACGCCAGAGCCAGATTCAGCAGCACCGCTACCTGACTACCTCCGCTAACACCGATCCCGCTACCTGCCACACCAGCAGTGACATTTATCATTATGACGTAGGCAAAAGTGGACAAACGTCACCAAATGTAGCGTTCAAGATAAGAGAGCATGTAAAACGGAAATAACTCACTGCCGTATAACTATCAACTAAATTGCTTGATAATGCCTATAGTAAGCGTGAACACTTAGCCAATATGCGCCTTTATGACTGCGACATTATGACGCTGTGTATAACGTGTTTTGGTTGACTAACTAATTGACTGGTTTTGTTGACACATGGTGCGATGAAATGAAGACAAAACAAAAATAACAAAACGCCGACGAGTGGCGTCGACTTCGCTTGCCGTTCGTCACAAATCACAAAGTGAAAAGTGGCGCTACCAATATGCAGAAAAGTAAGTTCTAAAAAGTATTTTATTGCAGAGGTTCGAAAGTACAGCAGTAAAATAAACTATACAATGTTGTACGATTTCGCACGACGTTTACAGCTGTTGTAGGTTGCTTTTACGTTACATCTCATCTCTTCGCACATCTGCGAACCCCCTCAGTGCAGATAAAGACGGCGTACCAGCGGTCGTCGACTGTGCTGTCCTTTTGCCGGTGCCGGCTGCAGAGGTTGCCGTGCCAGTGGGTGCTGACGGTGATGCGCGCTGCAACTGTGGCGGCGTGCCCAGCCAGAACCCGACGTCCTCGGTCATGTGCCAGTATCCCGTGTACTCGCACAGGAAGTGGACTTCGAAGCCATCCAGGAACCGCGTACGACCGAACATGTACCTGCGACACACAAAATATACCGTATTGTTTGTAACATTTTACTTAGGCCTAGTTGTGTGTGCATTTTTTAAAATTTTCATTTAGTATTTAACGTAATCCAGCTATATGTAATAAAAATGATTTCATTCAATCAACTGATACGGCAAAAACAAGTTATCGTGCGCGGAAAAACAGTGTCGCTCGCATGCAACGTTCACGTACACGTGAGCCAGAAGTTGCAAAACGTTGCCGTATAAATCGCCAGTATCCGGTTCGGAAATTTGCAGCCTATCGTACGATTTCTATTGCCTAAATACGCGTGGGCCCGAAAAGTGGGAACCAGTTCGTTTGGGGTCGAATCCGTTTCGTTAAGTTGCCCAGTGGTGCACTTTTAGTGGTTAACAATATTCAGCTTAGTTTCGTATTACTCGCTAGACGGCAGGACTGTTAAACATCAATGACAAAATAAAAGAAACATATTGGCGCAGTTTGTGCCCTCATATCACTGCTAGTTACCGCTATAGATCGAAGCGTTTAACTCGTGAAACGTGCGTATGATAACCATACAGCGACTTGGCGATGGCGTCTTTGAGGACTGTCATCGACCTGGAGGACAACTAGAGGACAAAAATCGTGGCTTTGGCCTCCAAAAAGTCTGGCGTTGGCCGCGGCCTTAAAGACCACTGATGCGCAGCATAAAATTGCCTTTGTCTTGTCTTTACTTGCAAATTTTGCAATAAATATGCTCTGTGCAATGAGTTTATAATATATCTACTAGGCCTAAACATTGTTATGATTCATAACGGTTTAAAAAGATTAAGCCAGCTTTTGATGTGCAGCATAAAATTGTTATACTCACTTTACTTACTTACTTACTTACTTGGCGGCCTTGGCCTTGGCCTTGAAAATGCTGGCCTTGAACTGATCCCTACAACGAGTGTTCGTACCAGTCGGCGTGTGAGAGACGCTGTACAGGCGGCAGTACGAGCACTAGACGTGGATGCTCGTAGTCCGGTAGGGTCGTCAGAGAAGCTGACGGCGGCACCTCGATGACGCTGCTGAACCGATAGTCACCGGTAGTCGCTCGTGACCAGGAGCCGAGGTTGTGCCACTTGCGACAGACGGCGGCCGCGGCGCGACGCTTCGGCGGCGACACACAGTGGTACGCGATACGACCTACACGCAAACAATGACGACAGTGATTTGGCAAAGGGCAAAATCACTTCCACCCGATGAATCATGAATCATGTCTTCGTAAATCGGGAGTAACTGCATGTTTTGCCAGGGGGTTGGACTCCAAAATCTCTTCTTCTGCTCGGGAAAGAGTCAGAGGAAGGAAATATCTATCCGACAAAATGCGGCATTGCATCCGACGGACGAGTGTACCTGCCAAAAGTTTAGTTGCAGTTGCACTGTAGGCCTCGGCTAACCTTGCTATATTATTGTCATTATTGTCCATACGAAACAATAAATAAACTGATTGATTGGCTGATTGCTATTGACCTGGGTGAGCGTGGCGTAGTAGAACGCACTTGGGACAAAGCAGAAACAGATCTCGCAGGTCGTCGCCGGCAAGTCCTGTAGTCGAGTACGATTCATCAATACCTACCACTCCTGGACCGCCTGGATAGATACTGCCCAAACTGGCCTCTGAGCCGCCGGCCGCCGGACCGCAACACAACCCACCTGTCAACAACCATAACAATCGGATTTATTAAGAACTAAAAAATTGGGGCACTGTTCAACGTGAGGCCAATTGGGAAAATCTAAAATGCCCCTCCTGAAATTTGGCAAAAAATTTTTCCAGGTAAGGGTCGTCCTTCCTCCCACTTTTGATCTTGGTCCGCGGGCTGACCGGTTTCGAAGGAGAAGTAAAAATATAAAAAGAAAAAACAAACAAACCGAAAACATAACGCCTCCCGTTACTACTTATGGGCGGCCTAATAATCTGGTAAACGCGAGTTGTTTTCAAGCAGGAAGCGCACCTGTTCCGTGAACGCCGGCGCCTCCAGCGCTAGTGTTAGGACTGTCATTAGCCCCACACGCTCCGCTCGTACTGGTTGTTGTACGTGAACTGTAGCTGGCAGCATCAATAGACAGGTTGTCTTCGTCGTCGTCTGGAGCGTCGTGAAGATACAGCTCCAGGAAACCGAGGACCGCCTTCATCGTACAGCACGGGCTTACCCCACGCACCTGTGACACCAGTTGAGTGACTCAAGTAAGTAACTAAAGTGTAAATTTATATAGCGCATACTCGAAAAGATCTCTAATGCGTCTAATGCGTTTTGCAAACAATGCAAAACATAATACAGAAACACAGACAAAGTCCGCAAATCAATACAGTCAATAGCGGCACAGAGACGCTGGAAACACGAAACAGACAAACTTGAATATCGTAACCTATGCGTAGCGGACATACCCCTAAACAAAACCGCCTTCTTCAACGGAGTTAATGACAGAAAAAAACAAAATCCCCCTAGACACAACTGCTCAGACAATACGCTGTAGGAAAAATTCTCCTCGGATACCCATACCACTCTGAGAAAAAACTATAACAAATACGTTCGTCTGCTGAGTTTGTACCTGGACGCGTATAGTGTCCATGCGAGTATGAAGCATGACGTGGACCTTGTGTAGAACATCGTCTTCGCCGTCATTAACGTCACCACCCGCGTCCACCAGACCACCAGCGACGGCGCTGCAGGTGCCCGTCGACAGTCCGGTGAGTCGCGGCTGACGTGCACGCATCCGACGCCTGGCGTTATAACAGTCCGTACACCCGCCCTGCATACAACACGCATACACCTTGGTTACACCATTAAAAGCATTTGACACAGCACAGTTATTGGTATTTGCACAAAAATGCGGCATTTAATTACAGCAAGAATGACAACACGCATACCGAACAAAACGTATAGCCTATACGAGTATAGACTTAAGAAATAATGACATTTAACGATCCTGATCAATTACTCGAGAGTTTTTGACCTATGCATTCAGGTGCCACGTTTTACATTTCCGCACTTACGATCGTTCAGCTGCTCCAACCACTGCAGTCTGATGTGGAGCTATTGTAGATTTGTTAGACAGCAACATGTACAGCAAGTCGAAGTGAAGTTTGGGTTTATAGATTTGCGGATTCGTTCTTGCAGCGCAAGCGATTCCGTCTATTCCTACACGTTTCTCCGTATTGTTATCTGTCTGCCCGTCGTCTGCCTGTCAAATTCGTGCAACCTTCAGCAGACTGAAAACCGAACTTTTTGCCCGGTCTTACAGACATGACTAAGAACGTCTCATTGCGCTGACTACTATTACGTGACTTCACTGTTTAAGCGTATTGTTACTTGTCCTTGCCACGCTAAAATTGATTCGTCCTTCATCATCATCATCATCAAATCATTCAACGAATTCAGATTTCCATTTGGCAAGTACATACTGTGTCAGAATGGAGTTCTTGACCCCAAGAAAAAAGAGAAATTTTGAGATCAAACTGCCAGCCAAATATGCAATTGCTTCGTTTCACCAAGTAACACCACTTGTCAGCGATTCCACCTCCTACCGACTTGCTTCGGTGATTATTTCACGTTCCAGCAGGCAGACGATAATCTGACCTGGTCGACGGCGGCGAAGAAGACGGCATGATGGGACAGGAAGACGGGCAGCGGGTCAGCAACGATACGCAACTGACGACGACCCTCGGCGCTGTTGAGACGCACCACGAGGTCGGAGAAGAGACCGGGACGCAGCACACGGACTCCGAAGTCGCACGTGATCTGTCGTTCCTCCCACTCGGGGTTGTCTGGCCAAACGTCGTGACTCGGCGCGCCGTACTCCAGCAGACCCGGCATCAGCAGTAGACGATCGGCGTACGATAATGTCTGCGTCACGCCGCCGCCGCCGGAGCGACACTGCACCACAACGCATCACAAGAGAGATAATACCTCGCTCCTCGTAATTAAGGGCGCACTCACCTGTGTCGCAGTTCACTCGGCGTGATTCCCATATGGCAGGTGACGCTACGTAGCTCTGGGGTGGGCTTTCCATAAAGAGCTATACCAGTACCATTTAATTACTAGAACTAACTGTAACCCATCTAAAATAGTACCCCTGGACAAAATCCCCCTACTATATGCGTTCAAATGGTCATCACCGTCATCGTTGTCGTAGTCGACGCGAAGTGGCTTAACGTTATTCATTGTTAGCAAAGCGTCGAATAAGTAGGTACAACGATATGCCGTTGAGAGTAACGGTGGAAAAGTGATGCCCGTCAAAGACAAACGTCAGCTGTTTTGCGAAATACTGACGACGAAATGTATATTAAGCACATTAGAGATTTTTTTGAATCTACGCTGTGCAAGTTGACGCTATACTTACTTACTTACCTACATGTTCTCTTTCTACCTACAGTTCCTACAGACAAACAAGTAAGCAAGTAAGTGATCAGCTTCAGATCGGTTCGAATCGCAGACGCAAGTACTTGTACTTGCGTATGAATTTAATAACAAACATAAAACAAGGAAAAAAGCTGACCGGATCGTGCATATCGACGCACATCTCGAGTCGGTCCAATGCGGCCAGCAACCACCGCCCGGTCAGTGACATAGTCCCACAACCGGCCGGGTGTACTGACGTCGTGTCATCTGCGAGTCTCACCCGTAGCCAGGAGTCCGTAGCTGGCTCTGCAAGCGCCTGGATGGCCTCGGACGCCGTACACCTGTTAGAAATAATTCACATAAAACGTTCAGGTAAAACATCTGTTTGACAATGCAGAAAATTTATCTGCAGTATGTTCATCTTACTTTGTATAGAATAAGTATCTTCCTGTTCTGACAACTTGTTATGGCTGGTCTGTTTGGCTGATCCTACTAGCGCTTTTGCCTGTCTGTCTGTTGTCTGTCCCGTGCGTATTGTGGCTAAACGGTATGTCTTATACCGGAAAACTGTCTGAGCAAGTAAATAAGGTTGCCCAGCGGCTGCCCTGTAGTAACTTGACTATGTCGCTTCCTGCAAAAATTTAGTCGCAATATGGAACGATAATTACCGCCTGCATATGGTACAATGTTTGAGAACACAGTTACTCATCAACTATAACCGGAAGTAGTAAACGTTAGATTAATTAAGGTAACTGTCTTAATATTAAATAAGTAGTTGTGATCGACCTTCCCTAGCGACAGCAGAGCTTCTTGTTATTGTGTTATTGCATTTGTTGTTGAATTCCTTTGGCAGAATAAGTCATCTCACCGGCTGCTGAGTGAACTGGTCATGAGCAGACGACCGATCTTCTGGACGAACCACGAACTGTCAACGACCGCCAGCCGTTGAAGTAGTTCGTCGTCATCGTCGTAGTTTCCTCCGGCGCACGACGAACTATTTCCCGACGCGCCACCGCCGCCGCCGCCGCCGAAGTAAACCAGCTTTCCGCGCCGGTGAAAATAGTTCAGCATGTGTTGAACCTGCCAGCGGACAGATCCACCACGACAACATTTGGCGTAATTTTGCAGCTCTGTGCGTTTTCGTTTTTTTTTCATAAATTGTGCTATGCTGCTTTTGTTTCCGATTTTTTCATTAACTGATTTGATTTTATCGTCTTCTTCGTTATTTTGTCGCTACAGCCTACATTATAGGCCTCAGTAGACGCCAACTTAGACCAACGTAACCCCACTCTAACTGTGATGAAGAGTCTAACAAACTGTTACGTAGGGTTAAACAAGTGTCAATGCGAAATAGCACTTCACTTCTTCCAACACTATTAGCAGGACGCCAGCGCGAGCGACAAACAGATGGACGGACGAACAGACGGAGAGACCACGCTACCGTATAACATTTGTCGCAATAGTCGGAAGCAATGACGCCTAACAATTACAGTTAAAA
>Ga0056128_1006625_pt1 | contig 14624 bp, 10 predicted proteins | sample WorMetLIZISLAND2_FD_71113 | JGI IMG/M metagenome (GOLD analysis project Ga0056128, IMG submission 71113) | Marine gutless worms symbiont microbial communities from Max Planck institute for Marine Microbiology, Germany - Olavius geniculatus... ...
TAGCGTCAATAGCAAATAGAAAGCGGCATTAACCCTATAGCGTTTAAACGCTAGCGTTGATGTAGCGTTGACGAGCGCATGGAACAAGAGCTTCAGTGACCTCGTGTACATAGAGAAAGCGGCATTAACGCTATAGACGCTGTAGCGTTTAAACGCTAGCGTTGATTATAGACGCTATAGCGTTTTAACGCTAGCGTTCATGTAGCGTTGATGTAGCATTGACGAGCGCATGGAACAAGAAATTCAGTGACCTCGTGTAGCTGGTCAGGGAGTCAGGGGGGCGAAGCCACCCTGAAGCTGAAGCACTTTTGGTTTTTAGACGTTCAATGGAAGCCACAAATTTACCCACTTTTGTAAAATTTAGAAACGCAAAAAAATCAAATATTTGTGTTAGTTGCAAAAAAATCAGACACTAAAACGGAATTACCACAGCTAATACGCGCTATGCTAGCTCTCACGCATAATACAACATTTCAGTTTTAAAACAGTACTGTAATTACGTTTTAATTGCCTGGCAAATCCAGTGTAGTATAAAAGTACTTCAGCAGATTGAGCGATTTCCCAATTTAAGGTGTCAATTTCACTGACTGTTGAATATGTGTGATTCAGTTGGTAACAAATGTGATTTGATTCGAAATAATTTTAATGCAGTTTAGTTAACTGGCGATTTAAGCTTTAATGAATTTTAACATGCAACTAGTGATTACTGGATGTAGATAGCGAGACGTCGGTGGCATGCTGCAAATAGGCTGAGAGTACGGCCTTCACACAGCAACAGCGACCGACAGGGTCCAACTTCCGGTTGCGGAGAATAAGCCATTTCCACGAGGTTACTGAATCACTTGCTCCATGCGCTATTGATGCTACATCAACGCTACACAAACGCTAGCGTTTAAACGCTATAGCGTCTATAATCAACGCTAGCGTTTAAACGCTACAGCGTCTATAGCATTAATGCCGCTTTCTCTATGTACACGAGGTCACTGAATCTCTTGTTCCGTGCGCTATTGATGCTACATGAATGCTAGCGTTTAAACGCTATAGCGTCTATAATCAATGCTAGCGTTTAAACGCTACAGCGTCTATAGCATTAATGCCGCTTTCTCTATGTACACGAGGTCACTGAATCTCTTGTTCCATGCCCTCGTCAACGCTACATCAACGCTAGCGTTTAAACGCTATAGCGTTAATGCCGCTTTCTATTTGCTACTGACGCTACATCAACGCTGCCTTCGAATGCTGCAATCAACGCTAATATATCACACGTAACATTTTGTTTGTTATTTTAGGTGAAAACATGATGCAGTGCCGAGTTCAGTATCTGAATGACACAGATCCATTTAATTGTTCTCTTTTACCAGAACCAACACGTCCAATCATTTATAATTTTCTTACCAATGTGCCTCTTGTCAACCAGCTTGTTAGTCTCAAGAGAGTGCTTGGAGCTCCTCATTACGTAATGTTTCTGTCTGTTGTCAATTGTAGTTATTGCTCATTGTGCTTATATAATATGCAGAATTTTACAATACGTTTTTCATAGGTAGGCCTATTTCATTTGTTGACCTATTTGCAACTAAGATTTGTATGATTCAGATCACAAGAGACAACCAAAAGCAGCATTCATCGCCTTATTTGCATTTATCTTGGAGCTTTAATTTACCAGTAGCATATGCCCACAATTTGCTAGAAAAACTGTCAAAGGAGACCTATCACAAGTCATAAGTCAAGGAAACTAAAGTCACATAAGCCATATTCAGGAGACATTTGGTAGCTCTTTGATATATCGTATTGTTTATTTGCCGGAACTTTGGTGTCATTTATTACTGTAAGCATTTTTGATAGGAGATTATTTGCTGAGGATAAAATAATTTGCTGAGGATAAAATCACTTTACAGCAGTCTGGCAGATGGATCTCCCTAGCACTAGACAAGTCCAGCTAAGTTATATTAACATGTTAAACTCTATGTAAAATATCAGTTGGCAAACCACTGATTCCTGTGTTTTTTGTCTGATGTAAGTTCAGTTACTTTGTAAAGAGTGCAACAACATCTGTTTGTAGCTGGAAGATTGTACTCTGCAACTGTGCAAGCACAATGGCACACAGAATGACTACGGCATGTACTTGGACCTGGAAAGCACCATAGATGAACAGATGGAAGACCTGGAAGGTTTTACAGAAAAGTCAGTATACATGCAGAGTATTACGGGTGAAAAGTGTTGGCTAAAAATATATTTTTGACTGAGTGAATTTTTTTCATTAATTGGTAGCATTTTTTGTACTCATTTATATATTTGTTGTTAGCTGTGCAGCTACAAGCTACCACATTGCGAAGAATTTGGCATTTTTTTTATTGCTATATGATTATTTTGTTTACTTTTATTTATTTATATTAACGACTGAGTTACTCCCTTGTGAAGATCGTACTGTGCATGTGCTTTACACAAATAGTGTCATATTTTGTTAAAATTATTACTCACTCTGCTAATTGTGATGATGTTATTGTTTGTGTCTGTAATTAAGTAGTGGTTTAGATGGTTTGGGTTCGCTATTTCAAAGGGCTGCCATTTCCTGAGGTCGCCATTTCAACAGCCATCATTCATGATCGTTGCAGCCTGGAATAGTCCTCATTGTTGTCTCTTGCTGTTTAGCTTTCATTTTCAATATGCTATCTAGCTCGCACTTTATGTCTTACTTTAACCCTAACCTTAACTCTGAATGTTGGTCTTTGGGAATGGCAGCCCCTTGGAATGGCAGCCATTTGAAATGGTGGGCCGACATTGTTTTTGATGCATTGCTGTAGGCATCTGTGGCACGATTTTTATCTGTCTGTCTGTCTGTCTGTGTGTCGTCTGTCACAGATGTATTGTGGCTAAATGGTAGGTCATCGGGGAAAAATTTTATATGAATAATTAGTTCTGTGTCATAAACCTAAGCATGCAAAATTTTTGCGATCTAGTGCAAGGGGAACATTTTCAAATTTGTGGCTGAATGTATGGAGGTAGGAGAAAGTGGCGTTTTTCAATGAAAAAGTGGCCATATCTCGGAAACAGTGAGAGATAGGGCCAAGGTTGCTATTGATTACTAATAGGAAGTCACATATGCTTTTTCACATGAGATGAAAATCGTCAAACTTGGATGTATTTGAAGGTCAGTACTGCAACAGGAGTTGTAAAGGTCGTAACGCATTTTTTTTAACAACAGCTGGGCTTTCTTGTGATGAGTGGTATGATGCTGATGGTGTGATTTGTTTGCTGTTACAACAGCAGGAAGAACGTCATTATTCTGAGAACTCAGCTTGCAGTCAGAGTCCAAGCCTGTATTGGTGAGTCACATTTTTTCTCTCGCAGACGCTTGATTTTTTGCTCTGAGTTGCCGAGGTCTTCAACTGTCTTAAACTGGCTGCAGTCCCATGAAGTCCAGGAATTTGGAGGCAAAAGTTCTTCCATTTGATTCAGTTCAGTTATAATAGGTAATCAGTTACATTGGCGTTGGCTTTTTCGCAGTAATGCTGCTTTAACAAGTGACCATTTTCCGTTATTTTGACTTAATTACTGTAGTTATTCATAAAATTATGCACTTTGGTTGTTACATTGTTACTGATAAACTGCATTCAACTGGCTGAGTGTGGTGGCAGTGGGGCACTTGCAGAATGAATTAAGCGTGATTGTTGATAGATAACTTCTGCAGAATTGTGTCCGCAAACAGTTTGACTTTTGTTACCAGCTTTGCTTAATAAGTCACCGTTTTGTTAATTGATAACAGGCTGCAGTAAGGACATTTTAAAATAGTCTTGGAAAAATAGACATATATTTTGCTAAATCCTGGAAAAGTTGAAACGATATTCTGCCTGTACCACAGTTTCCGTCTTTTTTGGCACACTTGTGTTTTATTGAAAATTATATTAGAGAACCAGTAGCATACATATTACATAACAAGGGTTCAAACTACCTGCTTAGGAAATATTTTTGAAACAGAAAAATAGCTTAGTAATATAATAATAATAATAATAAAGCGGATTTATACACGGCACTTAAACGCAGAAGTCACTAGGTGCTGAATATACAAAGGCATGTAAAATGTTAAGTTCTCTTTATTTGTGCTTTGCTATTATTATTAAACCTTTTGCTACTTTTTACCTTAGCTGTATATATGTGTGGCTTAGAATGTTGATGTACCAGTATGTGACATTTCTTTTACGCATGTTGGCAGACACACTGTCAAAATCCCGAGAACGGGAGCTGAGGCGAGCTTTGTTTTCTTTGAAACAAATGTTTCAGGTCTGCCATTTATCTCTGTTTTTCCATTTTTTCTCTGGATGTATTATTATTTCTCTTTGAGTTAGAGAACTTTTGGTGGTGTGGATAAAATAGTTTTTAATGCAGGCAGCTGACTTTTTTATGTAGCTATGATACCAAGTGATTTAATGTAATACGGTGATGTTGGTATTGCAGTCATTTTAACTGAATGTGTGCCAGTATTTATGGTTAAGATTTCAAAAATATTACAGGGAATTTTTTATGAGTTGGTTGTTTTTTTCATCACTCAACGAGCATAATCCTGGCAGGTCATTTAGCAGCTAAAGTACTTGCGTGTAACGCTTATGCCGGATTGTGTGTATAAGAAATTTTAATGTTTAATATTTGTCTGTTTTTGTGTTTATTAGTGCTTGACTGTCTGTCAGTGATGGACTCTTTGTCTTCTGTATTGTACCATTTCAACCATTTGCAGACTGATTTTGATTAAGATCTGTCATATTTTATGTCAATTTTATTGTGCAGGAAGACAAAGATCTTGTGCATGAATTTGTCAGTCATGGTGGCCTTGACTGTCTGATATCTGTCGGCTCTGTTATCGACCACAACTATCAGAATTATATTCTGCGAGGTATGCGCATTGAAGCTTTGCCGCTAGCCATTTATAACTTATGGTAGTTGAAGTGTCGAAGTTTTGATTCAGTCTGTCATTTAGATAACACTTTATGTTGCAAGTTCATGAGGTGTTTTGTTTTGGCTGCTGTAGTTGTCTTATGGGGTTGAAACCACTTATTTCTATTAAATTGCAGTAAACTGATAGCTGATTATGAGTATAATGCAAAAGCTGTGTCCCTCCAGAGTTATGCACAGAGTTCCCATGCCTTCTGGAAAGTCCTGGATTTTTATTCTTGAAAATTCTAGGACCTGGAAAGTCCTGGTAATTTAAACTTAAGGTCCTGGAAAGTCCTTGAAAAATATCCTTGAAAATCACACATTTTTTCATATCCTGAAATGGAAATCATTTTCTTCTGCTCGCTTTGCTCGCAGATTACTTGCAACCCCTTACTTTTAGATTCATGGTGCCAGTATGTTATGTTTAAACATTTGTGGGCTACAAAAAGGTTCTGGAAAATTTTTCATGGGGGTGCCGATAAAGTCCTGGAAATGCTCTGGATTTTTTGCCAGTAAAAGAGTGGGAACCCTGTATGCAGACAGTTGTCGTTTGTACTTGGTATGCTTTTTGTCAGCAACATTTTGCCAACCGTTGGAATGATTTCTGTTTACCGGTAGCTTTTGTACTTTTCATGGTGAATAATTAGTTATGGAGACATAATAAGGAAGTTGGTAGGACATCTCATATCGGTTCACAGACCTGTTTATTTTTTATGTGTATCATCCCAAAGAAGGCAGAAGCGGTTACCAGTGCATCAACACATCAGTAAATATCTTTAGGTTGACTTGCAAGTGGAAATGTAATACTAACCTTTAGTTAATTATATCTGTTGATGCTTTGGCAACTATTGCTGTTTTTTTTATTTGTTCCAAACAAGGCAGCAGCGGTTGCTGAAATGTTAACAAATACACTAAAATAAAGGCTGTATTCTGATGAATTTTATGCACCTAACATCAGCTGATAAACGTTGTAATTTGCTGAATTCATTTAGCTTATAGACAGGGTGACCACGATCGGGAAAAAGGGAAATGTCAAGGAACTTTACAGCTGTCAGAGAAATGTCGGAGAAAAAAATTTTGTCAGGAAAAAGTGCCAAAAATTTTCCAAAAAATTCCATTAACAGGCTTTTTAGTATATGTCACTTAGTATTCTATGCCAATTATTCTTACGTTTTTTTATTGCTGAATGTTGTTTTGGTTTCTGACATTTATATCCATGTTATATTTTAGTTAGTACGAGGGTTAGGTATCTTAGTTGAGTACCAGTTAACATGGTGAGGAGTGCTGCGAATTATCCGGCAAATGTTGGGAAATTTTTTTCCGTCTGCAGTGTGGTCACCCTGCGCAGAGAAATGTGTTTCCTGAGTTGTGGTGTGGTGTGTGTGCTGTGTAGCTCTGGGTCAAGTGATGCTGTATGTGGACGGTATGAATGGAGTCATCAACCATAATGCTACTGTACAGTGGCTCTACAGCCTCATCAACTTCTCTGTTAGTATATTATTATTATTATTAAACAAACATTTATATAACGCACTATCATAGCAGAGTAGGCATACACAGTAATCTCTAATGCGCTCGGTGCGCTGTGTCCGTGGATAAAACAGGAAATGACAACGAACACTAAAAAGTCCAGTGTAAGCGTCACGATCGTTTTAGTCAATCATTAATATGCAGGAAGACTGTTCGGTGCAGAGGGCTTGGGGCAAGAAGATGCACTCTTCTGCCACCATTTCTATAGCTATTTTTATTGTCACCGAATTCAATGACCTTGGATGACCTTGAATGCCAAAATAGGGGGTTTTTATGGATTTTTTGGTGATTTTCGGCTGCGAGACACATTTCAAGAGCGAATTGCGCTGAAATCAATTGAGATAGACAAAGACAAGCAAAATATGAAAATTTTAGCATTGAATGTGGATTTTGATAGTTCATGTCTCGATTTTCTAGGTTCAAGGAAACCTGTGCATGAGGGCATCAGAGAGCGGTACCCCCATAGAAGTCGTTATTTTACTGTTGTTTGCCAGTCTTTCGTGAAAACGGTTGCAGATAGGCATGGGCATGCTGCCTATCGCAACAAGCACTTGTGACAAGCTTTTTAGTCGTATCAGCATCGATGACGTTGAAAGATCCTGAACTACCAAAATAAGGTGTTTTTATTGATTCTTGCGATCTTCGGCTGCAGCGCACACTCCAAGAATGAACTGCGACGAAATGGTTGGAGATAGACTGACAGTTTGCAAACAGGAACTGCTATAGGCTTTCATGCATCTCATGAGCATTGGCATCACAAGGTAGTATAGACCTGTGCATTTATAGTGTGGTGGGTTATATAATAACCGCATCATTGCAAATTGTCTGCAGTGTGTGCCAGTGAAGGAATTTTGAAAATTGGTCAGTAATTGGCGAAGCTATGGACAAAAATAAAGTGCCACGTTTTTATGGACCATCTTGTATGTCTGTCTGCTACTGTGTATAGTATCGTTCGGTGGCCAAGATGTCGTTGAAGCTACTGCTTCTATTTGTCGAGTACACAGAATTCAACTCACTGCTGTTGTTACAAGCCATCAGCCGCGTTGATACACAGAATGGTCAGTCTGTATCTGTTGTTTATCTAATGATTGGCAGATTTAACATGTTTTTTTCTTTGTGTTTTACTGTTCTGATGTGTTGATGTTGTTTTAGTGCTTTCAATGTCACAATATAGGAAGCAGGAAGACATCCAGTCCAAAAAAACTTTTAAAAAGTTCTGCCCCTGGAGATAGACCTGATCTGGTTTAACTGCAAAAGTCAGCCAGTTTAACAAAAGCCATGCGTACTTATGCGTTAGGAACATTGTACATTTTTAGTGGGAAACGTCTGATTCTGAGGTTTTTTTGTTATTAAATTTAACATTTTTTTTGTGACTGTGATTACGTAAATTATTTTTATCACCATTATGTATACTGATTTCCGCCAACTTTAGCATTGTTTTAGCAGGCAAAATATGATAAATAGTGTGAAGCATGATGGTCAGAAAATGGAAATGGCTTTTGTTTATTGTGAAAAATTTATGCCCTTCTCTGCATGATTTTGACAATTTCCTCATTTTCCTGACAGTTTAATTTACCAAGATATTAGAAACGTTATTTCATATATTGCTATCATATTACTGTTTACTGGTGACATAATCATGAGGTGACTTTTATTAAGTATGTGTTCACATGTGTTGAAGATTGTATAGAGTCGTCTTTCCTCTGCCCTGCAGTAGATAGCATTCTGAGATTAATGACTGTCTGAAGGATAACAGGGAAGATTATTAGAACTGCCATTACCATTACATATGCACAATTATAATCGGAAGTTTTTTCAATTTTTGGTTTAGGTCGTTTTTTTGTGTTTTTTTGTTTTATGAAGGTTAAACTTTCTTGTTCTGTTATTATGTGTATGTGCAATCCTGCCTGGAAATTCTGTCCCCAAAATGACCTATACTGTGTCGGGTGGGATGTTAAACCCTATTCACTCATTTGTATAGAATTAACTGTATCGGCCATGTAGGAGTGAAGATGTGCAACAGTTTCATGAGTATTTTGACTGAGATGGAGTCAACTGATACAGAGCTTCTTGTTTACATGATGACTCTTGTTAACAAGGTAAATCAAACATTTGTTCCACATTTCAGTTTAATGTCATACTGATTGAACAGTTTGACTACGTTTGCTGTCCTGAAATGAAAACGTAAAGCATGTCAGCCTTAATGAGAGAGACATTTTTTATGTTTTTTGAGTGAGGCATGGACAGATAGTATCTCCAAAAAACATCCCGAACATTTTCAATTGTAACTTAAAGCAGGATTTTCAGATTTCAATAATTTTCGGTATGAATATTTAACAGACAACTTGTCATTAAATAAACTTTTAATTCCCCACCTCTCCCAAAGTCTGTTTGTGCACTACCTGGGGAAACCAGAACCAACGAAATATTGCATTTTTACCTAATGCAGTATTATTGCTAAATCTAAATAACACAGAAAAACATATTTTGTTGACTTTTTTGACACTGGCTGACATGTCATTCAATTGTGTCGTTTTGCAACTGCCTACAATAAAATTGCTTGAAATGTGATCGCATTGTGCGAACACAGGCATGCAGACATTTTTCCCATTTATTGACAGCAGTTTCAGACTACTCCGGACTTCACCAGTCACTTCTTGAATTCGTAAACATTCCCCAATGTCATCTGGTAGACACACTGCTGTAGGAAGTCAAACCTTGTAATCGAACGGCTGTTGGGGGCCACAGATCTAAATAGATAGAATTTATTGAAGTTTTTTCATTCGTTTCAACACATAATTTGCTTGGTCTTCTTTCCCCAGGTAGTGCAAGAGCAGACATCGGGTGAGGTGGAAACTTAGACAGTCATTCAATAGCCAATGGTGTCAGAAATATTTGCGCCAAATACAATTACAATCTGGTAATGTTTCTTCAAGTTATGATCGATAATGTTGGGGGTGTTTTTTCACGTCTTTGTGTATTTTAACGCATATTTCACTTCGTTTTGGTTTCACCAGGTAGTGCACAAACAGACTGCGTGAGGTGGGAAATTAAACGTTTGTTTAATGGCAAATTGTCTCAGGAATATTTGCACCAAAAATTATTATAATCTCACAATCCTGCTTTAAGTTACAATCGAAAATGTTCGGGATGTATTTTTGAGACACAGTGTAGTAGTTAGTCAATCATAATTGTGGTAGTATTTTTCTAGTTTTTATTACTGCATGAGTTTGAGTCGTTTGTGATTCTGTCAGCTTTGTGGTCGTGGTCGTGGTGGTGGTCGTGGTGGTCGTAGTAGTTCTTGTTGTTGTAGTTTTTTGTTTGTTTGTTTGTTGTTGTTGTTGTTGTAATTGTTGCTGTTTTAGGTGTAGTTGTTGTTGTAATGTGCAGCGTGTCTGTAAATGCTGCATGGTATTCAAGACCAGGACTTGTACTATGTACAATATGATTGATGCTTGTAGTACAACACACATGTTGTTGTAGTAATTGTAGTAGTTGTAGTATTAGTAGTAGTAGTAGTAATAATAGTTGTTGTTGTTATTGTAGTTGTACTTGTAGTGTATATGTGTCTGTAGACACTGCATGGTATCCCAGAGCAGGACTTGTTCTACGACGTGACTGATGCTCTGGAAGAACAAGGAATGGAGGAAGTGATTCTAAGGCTCGTGAATCGTGAGGGCGTAGACCCTGACCTACGTGAACAGCTAAGAATCTATGAGTTAGTGCTGCAGCATGAGGATGATGGGGCTGATGGCGCTGGCTTGCCAGTCACCACCGACAACATTCGGTCAGTTACTGTGTGTGTTGAACAAATTATTTGGATATGGTAAAAATTTCCCTGGATAATTTTAATTTAGATTTACCACACAACGTTGTTGATAAACATCGTAAAGTATTTATAGCTTGTTGTATAACTACTGCTGTTTGTTTAGTTAAGTTACTTTTTAATGTAACTGGTATGATACTGTGCGAAACTTGCAAGTTTTTAGCACGTGTGATGAAATTGGTATACTCAGGTTTTGTTTAACTGTTTTTCTTTCCAGAATTATTTGAGTAATATTACTTCGTAATAGATTTTTTTCTCAAAAAGAAACTAATGGGAATTTTTTTGTGCAAAAACATCTGCATTTTATGTGCAGGTAGCTTGTTGGTTTAACGGGTAGGACGTCTTACTTATGATCAAGAGGTCATAGGTTTGACTCCCTGTTGGGTTGCTATCAAGTGGTTACTATAAGGATAGCTGACTGTCTGAGGAGCGGTATTTAAACCATTTAGGGCGGGTTTCTGGATCTCAACTGGATGGTCAAGTTAGTGTTAACTGACAGATTTGCATAACTTGCGTTTCTCGTTGCACTAACCAACGGTCAAAATGGCCAAAAATTTAACTGTTTGAAATCAGCCAGTTAGCTAACTGTCAATTGTAGTTATTGTATTCAACGCAACTTTTGTACCATTTTGCAAGCAATTTATTGGAGAATGTGATACTATAAAACAATTTTACCGTATAGCAATGTCTTCAAAATGCACAAGGAGACGTTTGCTGCTACAAATTTTACTACAGAATCCATTCATGAATGGACAAAATGGCTGTCTGCAATTGCTTGGCTGGCTCGTTGACTGGCTTATGAGCGCTTGCGCTCATTAATATTCATGATGCCCGCCTGCGCTAGGCGAAAGTGATTAGCGCTATGTGCATCGTTGCTGAGCAACTGTAGTTTACCATTCAGTTAGCTGACGGCCAGTCAAGGTTTTGTTCAGAAACGTGCACAAACTTACCTAGCGAGTTACAGTTAACAGACGGTTTGCTAACTGATCAGTTAACGAAAAGATCCAGAAATCAGCCCTTACGTATATAACCAGCTATCAGGTTAAGTTGGCCTCTGGGGTGGATAAACTGAGTACCAGCTTATCTGGATTCCCAGCCAGATGGAGCACGTTCATCTATGTCAGGTGGCAGGTAACATTGTGTGATTCCATATGGCAAGTGACGTTTTGTGGCTCTGACGTGGGTTGCCGTTAGAGACTATGGACAACCTTTAACCCGTTTTTGTTTTTTTTTCACGAAAAACACCAATGCACTGAAGGTGTGAAATAATTGTGCCTAAGTGTTCTGCATGCGAGTTGCAGTCGACGGAGTGATTTTTAACAGTGACTCTGATTCACTCATGGCAAATGATGCTCTATAGAGAAATTACACTTTTGATATAATGACTGATTACTTGATAGATCGATTGGAGTCATTCTGTGTACTGCTATATTGCAGAAAAGTGCCGAGGGTGAAGAGTGAAGAGGAATCTAGAAAAAGTCGCCGAGTCCTGAATGCCGCATTACGACTGTCTCAGACTCCTGCGTAAGCTTCTGGCTTTCACTTTTCAGTTCATTTTTTATAGCACTGATTAATTCAGTCTGGAATTTTTATGTGCTTCATAGAAATTAATTTACATAACATATCTCACTTTGCTGTTTTCGTTTTTTGAAAACTGAAATTTTAGATCTTGTTAGGCTGAATTATGATCTGTTTTATTTTAGTTGTACCTTGGTAGATTCGGAAACTGTTTGATTACTAGTGGTGGTTCATTCATTGCCAGGAAGAATAGTATGATGTCGCTGTCAAATACTAAATACTTTATGACATTTATACTTAGTGAAATGCATTTTATATTATACCTACTGATCGACCAGTATGATCTATTAATATACTTTTGATAGTAGGGTCAGATGACTGGTTACCTTCGACAAGTTTTTCTGCTAAGTCTTAAACAACTTCTATACTTTCCTAAACCATGAATGAGGTCTTAAACTTTTTTCAGTTTTTGGGTGAATATTTTTTCTAAGTTTATCAAATTTAGGCTGAGTCTACAAAGGAGAACCTTCAGTGGGATTGCTGCATCAGGCTTTCTATAAGATGGTTATATGTTTGTCTTTGTTTAAGCTGTAAATATTAGTAGAAATAGCATTGTTTATGGTATGTAAGATAGGATAAGACAAGATATTAGATATTAGAATCTAATCATTAATGATTATTAGGTAACAAAACATGCAGATACATGCAGTTGTCAGTCACTCACAGCTAGTCGTGCACTAATAAACACAGAAATAAATGCAAATATCTATGTAGATTAGCTTTTGTGTTACAACAGTATGTGTATAACAGCACAGCGGACAATACAGAAAAGTTGGCCGGGAACACTGTTTCATCTAGTCACATTGCTACGGAGACGGTTGCCATGCCAACAAGACAGAATCATCTCAGTTCATCTGGTAGATATCTGTTGAGTCAGAGTTTCTGACTAGCAATTAACTGCTTGTTTTTTAGTAGTTTTGACACGGAATTTTTTTGGCGAATTAAGTAGATTTGTATGGTGTACGATGTAATAACTGCTGTTTTTTTCGTAAATTTTATTCTTGCTGTGGCTGATGCTGTCGTTATGTTGTTTACTATTACCAATAATGCACAGAAGTGTAGTGCAGTAAAATGTGGGAAGAATTGCCACAAGAGCAAGGTAATCTGGGTAGAGTGATCGTAATTATCGTCTTCGTCATAGAGGGGCATTCTTGATTTGAATAGTGCATCAGCGATGCACAGTTTTTACCGTGAGACTAAACTTAAAGTAATGCTGATAGCATAGCGGTTCATGCTGAATATCAGTCATTATGTAACTTCTATTTTTTGCACTAGTTATTCCTAACATTGGCCATTCTGACATCGTAAGGTCAAGAATGAAAACTAATGGTGATGTTTACTTTTAGATACATCTTTGCTTTGCAATAGAGGACAACAGTGGCATAGCCAGAAATGTGAATTGGAGTCTTATCTTCCTTCTTCTCCTTTTTCCTTTCTTTTTTCATCCTTTTTTGCTTTTTTTTCCTTATCTTTTTTTCCTCTTCTCCCCCTTAGAAGTAGGATTCCCAAAATCCTGTTTGGGGTAAGCATTGTAGCTTTAAAATCTAACATCTGGTGGCAACAATTTTAATTATTTTCATGAGAATCAACTGACCAAATTGGCACATTTATTGCAGTTTAAACGTGTGCTTATGTCCTGTCTGGAGGATTGGGGGATGGGCCCCTGGGCGCCTTATTGGCTATGCCACTGGAGGACAACATTTTTCATGTGCTGATGTCTACTTTTAGATACACCTTCACGGCAGAAGAACAGTGTGTCTCATCACCGGCGTCGTGAACGAGAAAAGTTTGACTCTGTGGACTCTGGGGAATTCCAGCAGCAATATGTGGAAAACCCAGCTGGAGAAATTCAGCAGCGATCTCATTCAGAGAAATCTTCTAGTCATGCTAATGGTGGGTTAGTTTCCTTAGCAGTGTCACATCATGGTTCACGAGCAATACATTTTGTAATTGTTTTTGTGTTTATATATAAGTATTATTATCTGGTGGAATTTCAGTGATTGATTGTGGTATCATGAAACTTAAGGTTCGTACTGCATGTTTTTTTAACTGTTATGGATGCTTTCTAATATCTTGCCCTACCGTTACTGTGTGTATGCATTTATTATGACTTTGGGCACTTTGCTGGCATAAGTTTGTGTTGATTTCCGGCTAGAATAATGCAAAATCTTTTCAGGTAAGTTTATAAATAAATGAACTTAACAATGGTTTGAGTTAGTCTCAACTTTTGCTGATAAGTTGGTTATGTGCCGATTTGACTGTTTTCAGAGAATTTATTGTCGCCACAGAATCAGCAGCGGCACATCACTACAGATATTCCGCTGCCAGTCTTCACACCTGTGGCTGATTCACCAATGATTGTAAGGAGAGATTCCGAGAACATTACTCCTGGATTCAAATCACCACTGCTAGTCTCCGGTGTCACGCCAGTGCCTGAACCAGTGTTCAATCTCATGCCCATCATGTCTCCTACCAGTAGCCCAGTGGTGGTCAATAGTGGCATGAGAAATGGCTCGACTGGTGACAGCTTACCAGCAACAGAGGTTACTGAGTTTACAGAACAGATTACTCGTGCCAGGTCGGGTCTGGTTCCAGCATCTCGGCATAATGCTACGATACCAACGCCACCGTCACGTCTAGCTGAAACTAACTCACAAACCGATACCCTCTGGAATCAGATCTCACTGCGCGTGAACCAGACGCCTCAGCTTAAGATACGTGATCTGGATTTCAGCGACCTGATATTGGACGACGACTCCACAAC
>Ga0056128_1006628_pt1 | contig 14620 bp, 9 predicted proteins | sample WorMetLIZISLAND2_FD_71113 | JGI IMG/M metagenome (GOLD analysis project Ga0056128, IMG submission 71113) | Marine gutless worms symbiont microbial communities from Max Planck institute for Marine Microbiology, Germany - Olavius geniculatus... ...
TAGTGTCTAAAACTGTAGGATATGACCACTTTATTTCGATACAAGAGTCAGAATAATAAAAAAATAGGCTGAGATTTCACTAGGCCTACATGCTACATTGTCGCCACGGAAATAGCTTATAGCCTGTTTCGCCATAGCTTTTTTCTTCTCTTTAGCAGCTGCTACAGATAATGCAAATTAAACATGTCGTCAAATTCTTCATCTATTTTCGCGTGGTTTGTGTATGCAACAGAGGCACATTTCCCACTTTTTATTTCTCTGAGATTCTCTGAAAATTTCAGAGAAATAAAAAGTGCAAAACGTGCCTCAGCTGATCAGTGATTGACAACCATCGTGCAGGTGATACTCCGCCCATTTTGTTGCAGTGTTGCAAGTTTTATTGCAGTTGTAATAGCTTTTGTTGCAAGTTGCATGCTACATGCAATAAGTTGCACTGTTGCAAGTTGCATGTTTTATTGCAGTTGTAATAGGGGTTTTACTGATGCCGCTACCATTGCAAAATTTCAATTTTGTTAAACCAGCCAAGGTTTCAGAGATTTATTCCAGGTCATCTTGTGGAAATTGCTGAAAAACTACTTTATACAGAATTTCCAACTGCCAATCACAGCACTGAAATGTTCACAGATTCGCAAATATTTCCATCCATGAGCACTATCACATGCTTCCAAAATTGTCATCCATTCATAAAACATGCATGACTCAACTAGAGTGACCAAAGTGACCAGTGACTACGTGTGACATTGGCGCAGACCGTTTCAAATCAGGCTGATCATGTCTACTCGAAACAGCCATCTCTAGGAATTAGTTAAAATACACTTTATAAATCTATTGAGTGACTGATTGATTCGAAAAGTGACGTTGTATCGAAACATGGAAAAAACGACACTGTACCAACCCACAGCCAAGAGTGGGCAGGAATGCGAAACCCACTGACGATTACTTCTTCCGGGTTCTCACGTGCAGTGGCGGGAGCTGGCGGATATAGTCGCAATGTTTCTTTGAAAACTTGTCCGCAGTAATTCAGTTTATTCAAATCCTTGTAATCCACAAACGACTTAGAGGCCATGACAGCATCCACCTCCTCTTGCATTCTAAGACAGCCAATGATGACAACAACACAAAAATGATATTCATCTGATAGACATTTAATCGGTGTGTGTCACACAAATGCTAAGAAAAGCTAATCATCATCATCACTGCTACTTTCGTTTTAATCTGTCCTACCGCATAATGTAAATGTACCAACTTCAAACACATTTCCACTTTCCAGTACACTGGGCGACTTCACTTTTCGACTTTGACTTTTGCTCAGCCTAAACTTTGGTTTAAGTACCTACTTAAGTCAAAAAGTGAAGTGATTTTGCTGAGCGAAAACATGGCAACTAACACGGATAGTTTAGCAAATTAAAACAGTCTGGTACCAAAAATAAACGCTGTAACGACTACACAATGACGTAAGACGTTACGTAATTACGTCATTTGTGTGCGCGGCGCAATTAAATAAGCAAGTCCAAGCGTAACTGGTTGATTTATTTCCTGTTAGGTTTACCGGTTTTCCACCATTTTTAATCGTTTAGTTGAACTTTGGTCTAAGTACAGACTTTAGCGTTCAGCTTTAGCTTTGGCTCAGCGAAAAGGGTCAGCGAAAGTCTAAGTCAAAAAGTGAAGTCGCCCACTGTTCTGCAACTGTTAAGACATCATCAAAAAGCAACCATGCAGACATCGTTGGTTTACAGTTTCTTGAACTCTGGTCTCGCCCTTTCCAACCGCACCCATTATCACCCCCAACCACAACTCTATCAAATTCCAGTCCTGCATTGTCAGGTGCAGCATTTTAGTGGTCCCAAATAAAAAAAACTACTGACAAAACACTGACAGTTGAAGTTACAGAACACCATCTACAAGTGCAAGGCGCACACACCTCTGCATGACGTCTGGCCTCCTGCCGACTTCACAGATCAGAAACGAAAGTGCATTTGCCGTGGTCTCATGACCAGCGATGAAGAAAGTCATGAAGTCATCAAGCAGATCCTCATCAGTCAGCGAAGGTTCCATCTCTATAATCAGCCAAGTATGTACACTGCATCTCAAAATAGTGAATACCAGGATGAAAAATTGGTCCAAAAAAACTAGGTTTTTTGAATACACCTTAAAAACATCAAAAGTCCGGTTTTAGGTTTTTTGGTTGTTTGTTCATTGTGAAATTTATTACATATCATATTTATTTCATATTTTAATCGTGATTTTTGAGTTACAGTGTCAATCACGTTATAACGTCATTCAATCATAAGAGAGTGTAAACTGTATAATATGTTTTTCCTGGGTCAACCAAAAAAACTAAAAAAAACAACTTAAAAACCTAAAAATTTTCCTGATAAACCTAAGTTTTTTCCCGGCCTCGCAAATACACATGGTGCCATGACCTTTATCGTTGACTTGTTTCTCCATTTGAGATAACTTTTCTGCAAAACTAGACAATTTTTGAGTCATCATATTTTGGCTTAATGCTCCACTCAGACAATCTGTGCCAGAATTTATTGCATCATCATGCAGCCAGACTCATCAAAGACATGCTGGTGTCTGAGCGAAGGAACAAAGTTCACATCCCAATCAACACAATTACTTGATCACATTGGAGATAAATCATTGCAAGCAATCACCTGTACTGGAACTGATGACAAAAAAAACAAACACCATATGATCAAATGAACAGCACAAAAAAAACTGGAATAAAATCTACCAATTATCTAGATGCACAGACGTACACAAACGCAGTATTTACCAACAAAATACTCACATTCTCACTCAACCACACTTACAATAGAAAGTACTAAAAAGCTGTTTCAGGCAACTTTTATGCCATCAGGGGGGGGCCAGATAGCACCTAATCTACAGCTTTGGGAACCTGCATGGCACACTCACACCGGCTATCAAGCTCTACACCGCCATATCATAATAATCAGTTAATAACTTTCGATCCCAACTAATACGTTGCCACTGGCACAAGTACATAGCACCTGCTAACTTATGAAAACGAACCAACATCTCATGCAGCAAAACTGCATGGCATGTGCTAAGTGCATCATAAAACTACTCACTCACTCACTCACTTATATCGATAATGATATAATAATGACTTAACAATAAAACAACTTGGCCAAATTGTCTTCTAAAAACACATCAAAAAGTAAACCTGTGTCAACGACATGTAAAACAAGAAATTTGAGCTAATGCTCACAAGATGTGCGAAAGCCTGTAGCAGTTCCAGTTCAGTAGTTTAGCTGAAAATTGGGGTGTTCACGCTAAGTTAATATACAAATACCAAATTTTCCATCTCAACTGCATAACAATAGTTCCGTGGCGCCACCTTGTGAATGATATAGACTTGTGTCACAGCCCGAAATCGCCAAAAAATCTATGAAACCCCCTATTTTAGCGTTCAAGGTCATTCAAGGTCACTGAATTCGGCGCTAATCGAGAGCCAGTGTATGACTTCCTATTAGTGATTAATAGTAACCTAGGCCCTATCTCACACTGTTACTGAGATACAGCGACTTACAGGCCAAAGATCAAAAATTTTGCCACCCCCCTCTCATTTAGTGCCCTCATTCGAATTTATGGAAAAGCTTCACGGTTCCTGAAACTAGAGTCGTCCACGTAGCCGATGGTGAAGATTTGATGATCCTATCTTGCACCGTTTTTGACTGATCCACCCGTGTGATGGACAGACGGACAAACAGACAGAATTGCGATGGCTAAGATGCGCTGAAAGCAGTAGCTGCTTTCGCGCGTAAAAACTACTTTAATATAATATATTGATGTCCACCTTTGCGTTTAAGAATATACGTCAATATATCTTGAGGCACAGCTTCTCCTTGTTTCATCGCTGAAGTTCTCTCATCCATCACACGTTGGCCGTAATGACGCAGGAATTCAATCGACTCTCGGACTGTTCTGCGGAAACTCCTTTCACTGGGAAAACACTGCAAACAGTTTTAACACAAAAATTGTACAGAAATTAAAACAACACCAAAAATTGTTTTAAAAATTGAAAATCACCAGTAAATTCACATTCCAGATTGCAGTTATATGCTCAGTCAACACTCAACAGTCATCAGACTGATAGTGAATTTGAACACTTGGTGAAATGAATTTGTATATGCATATATAACAAACTGCGGCACCAAGAATGAAACCATAAATGAAATAAGAACTAATACTTGCAACATACTGAGGTAACATGATCTAGTGAGGTTTTAGTCAATAAAAAACTGATTTAAAATGACTCTGTTTATAATCTAATCTAATCTTCTGCATGCCTGCTTCCTAAAGTGGGTGTAAGATCATTACTATTACTGCTACTACTACTATTTGCTATTTATTCTCTCCAAAGCCAATTATTATTTAATTGGCTAATTTTCTGGAGCCAATCTTGGTTGAACAGAATCCTTGAAAGGAAAAGTTCCTGGAATTGTTGGAGCAATTTTGACTTTTGACGCCAGACAACATTCCCAACAGCAAAACAAAACTATGAATGAAAATGCATAAATTATAGACCAAACCTCAAATGCTATAGGGTTCTTTATTTTCTGGATCAGTGCTTTCAAACAGTTTAGAATTGCTGCAACGAATGGACCACTGTCGCCATCCTCCAGAGCTTTTATGCTGTGACTGAATCCTACCTACATTTGCAATTTAAAATCAACACAAAATCAACCGTAAATCTGAATGCAAGATTTTTAACCCACCATACAAACACTTGTCAAACATTCAGCAGTTTGGCTGCAATATGCAATGCAAAGTTTCCACCCGCATCTATCATCCATGTAATAATAATAATAATAATAATAATAAAGTGGATTCACACCGTGCCTAAAAGCAGAAGTCACTAGGCGCTGCAGTTTCAATCTGCATGGATGCAGTTTCCATGTGCATGGAAACAGCTGATATATGTACTACCCAGTATGTAAGCAGTCAAATTACAACTTCTGTATTTTGCAAGGTAGTGTAGAAACAGTAATAAGGTGAGGTGGGTAAAAGAATCCAAGCACCGTCCATACCTCGGCAATAACATCCATTGTAGCCTGACAGAAGTACATGTGCATACTGAGTGCAGTCTGGCCATCGGCAACAGAGGACAGCAGCCGAACCAGTCGGTCAGCAACATCGTTCAGCTGGTTCATAAACGTCATAAGATATCTACAATGTTCAAGCACAACGCATACAATACAGTTTCTGTAGGTTAAAGTGTGTGTGCCGCACTTCATAAAAAAACCAACGTCAAAGATACAGAGCTTCACCTGCCATACAGGATCACCTGCTACCCAACACGGGTAAACGTACCACCCAACCCAAAAACCGACAAACCCAGCCAGCCCAGCAGGCTGGTAGCTGGTATGCAACTTATGTGCAATCGAAAAACGAAAGACTGAGTTGATTTGGGTGGCTGGTTATATACACCGTGTGGTGGCATGGGCCATAAAAATGTGCCACTTTACTTTTGTCGATATCTTCACCAATTATTGACCGATTTTCAAAATTCTTTCACTGGCACACTCTGCAGACAATTTGCAATAATGTGATTATTATATAACCCACCACACGGTAAATGCGTTTCTACACTACCTTGTGAAATATAAATGTAAGCAAAAACTAACGATAATAACAAAAATGCTTCAGACCAACATTGCGATGAAGGATTCATATGACAGTGGACTGTGTTACCAAAATGTTTGTTTGCTATTATCAATATGTATGCATATTATATTGATATTTCACAAGGTAGTGTAGAGACGCATTTACCATGCACTAGACAAAAGTATAGTGCCACGTTTTTATGGCCCACGGTGTACAGGTCCTGCCTGTCTGTCCAACATTTGTATGGCTCCTAACTCAGAAACTAAACAGCACAGAAAAAACCAAAATTGGCCACAGACTTTCACCTCAACAGGAGTAACCAGCATGCAAATTTTCAATTCAAACGGCTTGAGTTATACAGCTCACAATATGCTTGCACTAGCACTGGGGCCAACATCTTTTTCTAGTTAAGCACAATGTTCAGCGACTGCTCACTTCTTGTGGAAAGCTGGGTCAACAGCAACACGCCGTCTGTGCCATCTGTCATGATCCGTCTCAGTCAGCAAGCCACATCCTAGAAACCTACAGCAACAGTCAATCAAAACGCAATTGCACAACACCATATGCAGCTAACAGATCGAAGATGCAAGATGACAGAGTCTAGACTAGTGTTTACATTTACTGTAGTGAGTGTCGGACAGTTCAACACTTATGAATGCTGAGAAGTTCGACAAATCTACGGTTAAAAATTGTACTGAACTCTAGTATTAAGGAGCACTAATCTCAAAGCTTTTACTGACAATGCCAATGCCATCCAAGGTACAAAAACTAACAATCTGTCTGGCGATCCTGATATACTTTTTACATTTACTCAATTACTTACTTATTTGTTCATAACAAATTGTATAACATGCTTTAAAAAGTCTAAGATTCAAAGAACAAGTAATTTGAGCAAAGCTCATAAGACGTCAGACAGCCTACAGCAATTCCTGTTCGCCGGTTGTCCTGATCTATCTCCATCCATTTCGTTGCATTCACTGTTAAAGTGTGTGCTGCAGCCAAAAATTGCAGAAAAATCACTAAAACTTCCTATTTTGAAGGTTCAAAGTCGTTCAAAGTCATTAATGTTGAACCTCTTAAAATCTTGTCAGCAGTTATTGTTACGATAAGCAACAAGTCTATGTCTATCTGCAAGTGCTAGACGAGCCAACAGCGGTAAAATAACGACTTTTTATGGGAGTGCCCCTCTTTAATGCCCGCCTGCGAAGGCTTCCTTGAACCCAGGGAGTGAGGACTTGAAAAATCTACGTTTAATGCTGAAAATTTAGTATGTAGGTTTTCTTGGTCTATCTCAAGCCATTTCGACGCAATTTACTCTTGAAAGATGTGTTGCAGCCCGAAATCACGAAAAAAATCACTAGCAATCCCTATTTTGCGAGTTAAAGGTTGTTCAAGGTCGTTGATTTTAATGTCAATTAAAAGGGCATATGGGACTTTCTATTAGTGATTAATAGTAACCTAAGCCCTATCTCGCACCATTTCTGAGATACGCCGACTTATTGGCTCAAAATAGCCAATTTTTTCTACCTGCCCTCTCATTTAGCATCCTCTATCGGGGTGACCCCTTTTGAATTTCGGTAAAAGCTTTACAGATTTTAAAACTAGAGTCTTTGCGGCAGTCCACGGTGAAGATTTCATGATCCTAACTTGCGCTGTGTTGACACAATACCGGAGTGTGATGGACGGACAGAGGGACGGACGGACGCCTCGGTGATGGCTAAGATGCGCGAAGTACTACAAGCTGTCGCGCGTAAAAAAAATAACAAATATATGATTTTTGTTAACATAACAAGCACTCTGAGCAGTTAACTGTTGATCACAATTACATACAAGTACTGCACCAATCATCTGCTTAAGCTATTCCAACTACGAAGCTAAAAATCATCATAAATGAAATCCAAATGAACTGAAGTGGCCTGAAAAAGAATGTTATTTGAGGAAACACAGTATTTGTGGAAACACACCTGTATGAGTGTTAAATGCCACATATGCATGTAAAATGTAACAAAATAACTACGTTTACCTAGCACCAGCAATCCTGTACAAAACCGAATAGCTCCCATATGCTTTAATGTACTTCGTTTTGGTCAAAAATTCCTGATAATTCAAATAAGAAACACAATAATAACAGATATCAGTGTGAAACTGTTAAACATAATGCAAAATTCTCAAACTAAAAGAAACATCAGTAATCTTTATAAAAACTAGAAACATGTTATATGAAACAAGGTTCATCTGCCCCATTGCCATAGTATAAAAATTATCATCAGTAGCATCCAAATTAGGCTAAGTGTTCACATTCACCATAGGCAATATCACGCAATTCAGTTAACGAGCAATGCAATGTTCATAAATGCTGAGAAGGTCAACAAAATATGTTATTATATGGTTGTATAGAGTCCTCAACAGTCAGTGTTGGATAAAGTAGCCAAAAATTCTACTTGAATAGAAGTAGAAGTAGCCAAAAACAAAACTACTTAAGCTGTGGGAGCTGTGGCGGGTCGAAATTTTGGCCTTCCCATTGACTTGGCACATCACTTATACAACAGCTTGTTGCTACCGCACAAGCCGTGAACTGTTTCCAGGACAACATAATAATTGGTAAATCCAAAAAATTAATGAGTTAGAGCAGGTACAACTACAGTTGCTTGTTTATACTCTCTCATTAACCCAATAACCCAATATCACATTAGTCATTGGCGTGCAAGCTAACTTACCCCCGCCTGCCACATTCACATCCTCACCTTCAGTAGCATGTCACTACTCATAACAATCAGACACTTGTGCAGAACATATAGCTTGAAACATGGACCATACTCTTCCACCCTGCAACAGACAGCAACGTTCATCTCAGACCTCTATTTTCTTTTCTAGCATATACCACAGCCAGTGGCGTAATTTCAGATCTCAGACCCCCCTGCAGGAAAATCATTCAGGGCCCCTTCTCCTTTCTTTTCCTTTTTTTCACACTCCCTTTTCGCCCTCACCTCGTTTTCTCTTTCCTTCTGTCCTATTCTTTTTGACTACACTCTCCTCCCTTACAAGCAGGCCCTCACAATGCAGCTAGGACTGAGGGAGTGCTGAGAGCTCCCCCATGGGGTCCAGGGCAAAGCCCCGTCCGAAAACGAATTTCAGAGCATTTTAGCACCCAAAAAACCACATCTGGTGACATCAAATTTCATGTTTTTGCTATGCAAAAAAATAAACATAATATTTTTGGGCCCCCTAGACCTGCGGCCCCCACACTGCAAGGTCTGTGGGGTCAGTAGTTATGCCACTGACCACTCAGAGTCAAATCTATTGGCATCAACAGCGAGTGTGAAGACTGAGGGAGTAAAAGACTTTGGGAACTTCAGTGAAAAAAGGATGAAGCAAAGCTGGAAAAACTAGGTTTTTAAAGATGTTCTAAAAGTTTTTTTTCGGTTTTAAAGTTTTTCTGGTTTAGTGTTCAATGAACACAGTACACCAAAGTATGACCTGGGAAAAACATCTTATACACCCTGTCCATCACATAATCATATTGTTTTCAAAAAATGATAGCATAATAAAGTAATTTCATAATATCACGATTAACATATGAAATAAAATATGATATGTAATACATTTCACAACAACAAAAAAACTAAAAAAATTGGACTTTTGAGGTTTTTAGATTTTTTAAAAAATTTTAAAAAACTTTTTCGCACCAATTTTTCAGCCCTCGGATGAAGGCTGAACTTGCTTAAGCAAAGCATCAAATCTATGTTGCGGAAAATCCACTCACTGGCATGTCATAACCCTTCTGAAAAGCTAAATATTAACTTAATGACAACATACATATGATATCTGTCATGAGAGAACTACGCGCAACCTAGCACTAACTAACTCCTAGGTACACAATTCTAAACTCATCAGATTTATATAAATCTCAGAATAGAGTCCAGTACAATTAAACAAGCAACTGCCAAAGTTGCCATCAACCCATGGCAATGCTAATGGCAAAACTACAGCAATGGCTACCAAGAAATCATTGTTTAAAATAGTTCAAGTATGTGAGTTACAAGATATTATTTTATGACTGTGTCATTATATAACATAATGTGCAATATATTATACAATAATAATCACTTGTCAAATAAAGACAACTTACTTAAGTTTAGGTGACACAATGTATATTCAGTATTAAATTACAGGGATGTGGTCTCGGTCAAGACGTCTTGGTCTCAAGACAGTCTCGAGACATACTAACGTCTCGTCTCGGTCTCGTCTCGGACAAAACCCTAAACGTCTTGGTCTCGTCTCGGTCTCGAACCGATGCGTCTCGGGTCTCGTCTCTCAGTCTTGGCTCAGTAGGTCTCATCTTGGGTCTCGGGCCATTGCGTCTCATCGAGACGTTTTGTGCAGGCATGCGCCGTGCATACTATAGCTGCATTTAGAGCAATATTAACAAGCATGACATTTGTGGCTTAGAAATATTCGTTTACAGTGTTTTTTGTCTTTCATTTACTTATTTATCATACAGCAGAATTATGTCGTGTCAGTCTTTTTCCGTCATAAAAAGATCTAGTCGCAACAAAGATAAGATAAAGCGCATGATGTCAGAATGAATACTCTCAGCCAAATGCAGTTGACGTATAAGGCTATAATCAGCTGTAGTTTACTAATTTCAGTTGCTTGCAAATTGCAATAAACATAACGGCTCATGCCTACAGCACTGCAGTTGCAATTCTTTATGATGCAGGCTGTTAATTATTCAGCGATAATGTCAAAATAAAGTGCAACGCGAGACGTTGAAGCTCCCGAGACTCTCGAGAGTCTCGGAAGCTTCAAGGTCTTGGCCAGCGTCTCAAAAGCTGCAACATCTCGTCTCGGTCTCAGCTCAGAAGGTCTTGTGCACATCCCTGTTAAATTATTAATTACCATTGAAGTAACAGCTTCTGCATATGTTCTCCACGTTCATGAGACTTGCGCAGCTGCAGAACATGTCCCAGATAAAAACTAAACAAAAAATCACAAAGTAAATTATACAGTTTGTTTTGTGATAATAAGTTTAAAAGTAGCTACATTTTTACCTTAGGGATGATCCACAGAGGCATCGTGTTGTTGAAATATTTGGGGAGCCTGGGAAATGTGAGGGCAGGACGATGGAGGTGAAGTCCCGAAGCGCTGCAGGGAGGGGTGGCATAGCCCCTCCCCAGTATGGGGGTTTGGGGCTATGCCACTCCCCCCAAAATTAAAAAAATCAACACTAAAATTGCATATTTTTATGCATTTTTGCACAGTGGCAGCACATGTCATTTCAAGGTCAGAAAATCCTCAAGCTAGGTCAGGTAACCTGGAGTCTCGGATGCCACAAAGAGCTTGCCTGACCTCAATGATCTGACCGACTTACATTGCACCTGGTGAAGGGGATGATCCCTTCTGTTTTTCCATCCCCTCCTTTTTCCTTCTCTTGCTGTCTCTCCCTTCTCTTGCCTCATCCTTTCCTCCCTCCCCTTTTTCAGCCCACTAGGCAGAACGGGTGGAAAGGCCGTGGCGTTGCTAGGCTATTGGGGCAGGGTTGTCAGACAAATTAGAACTCTTGGCAGTAGAAGATACAAAAACATTTCTGGTATTGGTTCTGCCTATACTATACTACTCACCTATCCCTTTTCCCTTTCTCTCTCCCCTTTGAATCAAGCTAGGGGGCCTGAGGGAGCGCTATAAGCTCCGCCAGTGAGGTCTTGGACATTTTGAGTGTGAAAAAACGCGTTTTAAAGCCCGTTACAGCTATTACCGAAGCAAAGCCATAGGCAGGGTGGAGCCAGCCCTGTTCATGCACTGGGGAGATAAAAAGGGGGTTAGATACTTTACTTCAAAACGTGTTCAAAATGTTTTTATACAAAAAAATTTTCTCACCTTTGAACATATTTGGGGGGCCTGCCTCCCCCGAGCCTCATGGGCACAATTCCACTGGTCATCCATAAATGACAAGACATCTGCAGAAATGTGACAAAAATTGACCCCTTCCCTTATCCACTTTCACTAAGCCACATATGTACCCTCCCCTGTGAATGTCTGCAAAGTTAATGTGATCAGTGCCGATAGCAAGTCTCACCTTGAAGGGCATGTGTACAATTTGGTCATCCCTGCTACTACTGCTGCATTAACAGACTGAACAGCCGGTCACTGTGAGTGACAGAATGTTGGATGCTTCAGTGCACAAATTCTCTGAGCTATATAGTATATATTGAATGCAGGGCTTGCAAGTCAGTATTGCAACATTGTCTACTTTTTTCCGCTTTTGTCCGCATTTTAGCTTACTCCCTTTGTCCCCGCTCGGTGCGGACATCCTTTGTGGATGACCCCTTACTGACTTATCTCACTGTTGCTGACAACATGGTAAGACTGCTGCAACGCTTAGAACACCTGTCATAAGGAGGTCCTGGTAAGTGTGCGTATTTGCGATGTACGTGAGCGATAAACAAAGTAACAGCAACGAACAGAATGAAAACTAATACAAAAACTGCAAGGAGAAACAAAAATAGTGCTTCGACGATTACTAATGCCATGCACAAATTATTTAAAATTATAGACGAAATACAATGCTTCTGCAACTACACGATTGTGGACGTAGCAGTCAGCTGAAAGTGATGCCACTATCGTTTAATTTTCTAAACATTTGAACAACGAACGTTTAGTAAGTAACGAAAACAAAAAAACTAATATGATAAAACCGAAGTCCATAAATATTACTCACAAGTAACGCGACATAAACCAGTTTTGTCCAAGATTCTCAGATCGGCGATCTAAACGTATCACCGTGCAAAAACATTATAAACGAAAAAATAAAAAAACACAGACTTATGTGATAAAATTAAAATTATTGCTGCTGATCTACTAAATACAAAAAATAAAAATGACAATTTTAATTAGAATTAAAATAACTATTTTTAATTGTTATTTTTTAAAATTTTGTTTTAAATGTTTAAGCAACGTGTTCGTTTAAACTACGGCATCTTTACATCAACTTAATTTCTTGAAAATTAATAGATTTCTATGGTGCCAATGAAGTTGTTTTTGTTTATTCGGCAATTATACTGTTATTTTTAAGTAAAAGGAGCGTCTCATGTAGTTAATCGCTTTCTTATGTTTTGTTGTTGACAGAAGCTTTGTATGGATTAGAAAACAAACATTATAGCCGTTCACGCATGCACGGCTGTCTTGTCTGCTGGCTGTTATGTGTGCAGATCTGTTGTCAGAGTTTTGCATACAAAGCTGCTTACATGCTTACTAATCGTTTGCCTGTTTGTGTAGTTAACAGTTTACCTGTGGATAGTTTTAAGATAAATTTAAATAGGTTTTGGTGTAACCATGACATTTATTGTAACTATAAAGTATCCGTGGCCAGAACTGAAATCAGAAGTATTGTAATGTGATAGATTAAGTTTGATATAACATGTCTGAATGTCGCAGTGATATGATCTTAGAGGCAGTAGCCTGTGTCCGCTATCTCAGTATGATACAGTTAGGTTGAAGATTACACGAATGCAGATGCTGTCGGAAAACATTGTCAAAGACTGGTAAGCAGTGGTCCATCGGGTATCAAGGTGCTTGGTCGTGCTGGCATCGGTACATCAGCATACCCAGCTTGTACTTGACTCGGTCTGGGATGTCAAGCCAATGAAGCTCGTTGTGCATGAGATGGGTTAGACCGTGATCGAAATTCCGTGTGTCACTGACAATGCGTGCGGCCACATTCAACACTCATTGCAGCCTTCCTGTTGCTGTCTTCGGCACCCCAGCGAAGATTGCATTGCAGTAATTTACGCAGGATAACATGAAGGCATAGACGCTAGCCAAATACTCAGGTGAACTTTGAATATGATGGAGTTGTTGATGCCTGAAAAATCCCGCTGCGCAAACATTTCTTGTCCAGACTGATATCGAACGAGATGGTGATACAGAGAACATGGACGTGCTCACTGGGAGTGATAGTATTTTCTCCAAGACACAGACTTGGATCGCAGCCATTGAGTAGTGACAGACTGTGCTTTGTATTGGTCCACAGCAGCTCTTTCTTGTCTGCGTTGAGCTTCAGTCGATTAGCTGACATCCAGTCACTGATGTTGGTAATGCAGTGTTCAAGTAGTGCAGCAGCTGAAGCTGTATCACAGCAATCACAGTGTGCATATATCTGTGAAATGTTTGCGTATGTGTGAAAGTTGATTCGATGTTTGTCGATTGTGGAGCAGGACATTACAGTGCTGCCATTGTTTTGGCACTCACCCTTACGGCACTGGGACTTTTCGGCGCTAGGGACAATACGGCGCCGCCGTTATGGCTCGCATGCATGCCTTAGAACAATGATAGCAGGTGGCTCGTGAATCAACGTGAGCTGTCGGCATTGCTATGCAATTTGGCACTACCCATAATTATCTTTATGCATGCTGTTAGTCTACAAAGCTACGATTTGTTTCTACAGAAACTAGGCTTGACAGAGCTGCCATTAGCAGCTTCCAGGTAATTAAGTACTGTAATGTTCCGTACCGTGTCAACTACATCATTTATAATGTTGTTGTTGTCTGCTTGTTTTGTTTCACAGACATGTCATATAAACGTTAAACAATACCAGCTGCCTGTCAGTTCAGCATGGATCAGTCTCAGTATCCATCATATATGCAAAATATTCTTCAGGTATGACTGCATAAGCGTGATTGCGAGTTAACTCCATTCTGTCTCTATTTTTTGTTAAATGTTATACCAGTACTTTTACGCTGTCATACTTCATTTTTGCTGTTGGTTTGCATAACATGAGTAGATATGTAATCTGAGGAAGAGTGCTACTGAGCAAGTGAGAATTTAAGAAATATTGGGGAATTTTGTGATAGCATAAGAGTGAAATCTTCGTGTTGCAGATCATCATGTCGTGTTCTAGCGCAAATTCTAGCAGCCGTTCTCCTCGATCGTTCTTGTCTCCATATCCAAAGTTACCCATGACTCTCTCCCATCCATTGTTGTCTCT
>Ga0056128_1006632_pt1 | contig 14617 bp, 9 predicted proteins | sample WorMetLIZISLAND2_FD_71113 | JGI IMG/M metagenome (GOLD analysis project Ga0056128, IMG submission 71113) | Marine gutless worms symbiont microbial communities from Max Planck institute for Marine Microbiology, Germany - Olavius geniculatus... ...
CCACTGGTTTTTTGACAAATCGAAGAGTGGTTCACAACTATTGAAGCACTCCAATGCTCTGAGTTCAGCCAGAGAATTTGCTAGCTGAATAACTTAACAACCTCATTAATTTGTGTAAAATTAACTACGAAAAAATTTAGTCATTACCAGCCTTAGTAAAACACAATGTTTTGGCACTTGGCAAAGTTAATAACAAAATCACACTATAAATTTTCTTATATTCCTTTCAACTCACCTTTTTCCTTGTCACCCCGCTCAGCAATAGCTACGTAGCGTCTGTTCTGGCTGAGTGCCATTGATGTCATAATGTGGCTTTTCTCTGAGCCCTGGATGAACTTCTGCTGCTTCTGATCAATGTTGTACAGTACACAGTTGACGCCTGATGGATAGACAATGGTTTGTTCATCATAGTATGCAACGTTTCCTACCACCTCCCGTTGCAAACCAAATATGTGACGAAGCTGTGCAACCGATATCGACATTGTTCCTGTTTCTGTCAACAGACAGATCTGGCATTCAGCAGCTGATTGCAACATTTAAACTTATCCGCTTCCAAGTTAAAACAAACTAGATATACATTTTGCACAAAGAGAGATGCATATCGATAACACACTGACAGTCATCGGATGCGGCAACTTAAATTAGCAAAATATAAATTGCACGTTTATTGCCAAAGCATAACAATATTTGTTCAAGCTTATAACATGTACTACCTAATAAACCTATATCGCATATATATTAATCATCATCACCATCAATGAGTATCCGGAAGCAGGTTGAAGGCCTCTATTTCTGTCCGAAGTAAATAACTTCAACACGAATATCAACAAAAACTAAACTAATACTGTTTTTACATTGACTTCTGGTACTAGATGACGGATTTATAATCATAATACAAACTAAAACCATGCCAGAGCAAATCTAAACGTCTCTTAAAACTACTAACACTGCATGCCAATACAACATCATCAGGTAGTGCGTTCCATAGCTTAACTAATCTACTTACAAAAAAATGTTTCCGAAGATCATATATACACAACTGGGGCACCAATTTGTATCTATGACCCCCGGTATCATAACGCTTTTCTAACATAGATCTATACTGCAAGTGTAACACAAAATTGGTATCATACTTGTTATTTATATATTTATATAACTGAAACATATCCCCTCTTAATTGCCTATATCGTAAAGCTGGCAACTGCAAAACATGTAATCTTTCTTCGTAAGAACGACTAGAAAGACCCCTAATAAATTTGGTTGCCCTCATTTGGACTTTTTCATTTTTTCTATATCACACATACTTCCAAACAGTATTAGCATATTCCAAATGTGGTCTTACCCAACTTTTATACCGAACAACAAAGCATTCTCGAGATAATTCTCGAAAGTTTCTTTGCATAAGTCCCAACATAGAATATGTTTTACTGACTATATTGCTAATATGTTGATCAAACATATAAGAAAGGATCAAACAAGACTCCAAGATAAGTGTTAAACTTACAGTCGTATACACGTAAAACATATGATTCCTCTAGTGCGCGCTACAACGTTATTGTGTTTACACTCGTAACCATGGAAACCCGCTGCAAGCACCGGTTACGAAACGTAACGTATTTTTCAGATGTGTATTACCTAGCGTTGAATATTTAATTTTGTTTACACTTCCTGCGCGTTCATATCCCGTCCTGCCGTTCGAAATGATGATGGCGGAGCCGCCAAGTACGCCTAGTCGGCATGAAAAAAGTCTTGGACTTCTCACCATTAAATTTGTGAATCTGCTGCAGGAGGCACCAGATGGAGTTTTGGACTTGAAAGTGGTTAGTGTCGAGATGTTTTGTACAGTTTAGGATCGTAGAGCGATGCAAAAGAGATGCAGGATCCATACCTGAAGGTTTTAACCTCCTTGAACGATAGAGCTACGGGTACCAAAATGCAGTAGATTTTGCGTGTCGACATCACAGTGAAAAGGTTATAAGTGTTGCCTAAATCTTGGTCGGCTGAAGCGTATGTAAGTGTACACTTAGTAACTGTAATATCTGCACAGATACAGCAGTGGAATCATGTCTTTTTCGCCACTTTGCCGGTTCGCCCCCTGGCTCTTTCGCCCCCTGGCTGATTCGCCTCCTGGCTTGTTCGCCCCCTGGCTCGTTCGCCCCCTGTGCCTGGCTGATTCGCCCCCTGGCTTGTTGATTAATAGTTACTTCAATTATGGCAAAACAAGAGCAGAGATTAATTTCATATACACAGTTTATATTACGCCCTTAATAATCCACATAGACCTTTCGCTTAAACGGAAACAGAACCTTATAAAACATGGCATCTTTGTACGGGTTCATTAAAGCGCTAGGCCTTTACTATCTAACAGGCCTACTTCAAATGACATATATTCCAATGAAAACAGGTTAAACTCACCCTTTTGGCACTTTCTGTGACACTCGATCGCATGTTGTTGCCGACGGACAGTGTCGTGGCTATCGCCGCACACAGCGCAAGCCATGATGAATTTATGCCTATCGAAAGATGTAGCGTCTACTGTCAAGATTCTGAACTAATACTCCTGTAGCTTTAGATGATCGTGTTTTATACGTCATAGGTCACTGCTTACAGCCGTAACAATAAATCCAGCTCAACTGCGTTTGATGTGTGACATTCCTGGCAATTATCGAGCCTATTGCATCTACTTTGACCTTTTCGCATCACGGCTCGCATAATTATCGTCTGCACTTCCGTCACTTGCAGGTCTACTTCGGCTTTTTGAAGTCGACAGAAAGACTTATATTTCGGTTTGCCGTGGATGCTTCAATGTGTGAATGACTTAAAAAGGTGTAAAAGACCGCTTGTATTTGAAGTCAGCTCGCTGGTATTCGACACACTCTATGTGTCAACGTCGGGCTTCCTTTGTAATGAATTTTTACAGGTATATGTACGTTTAGGCCTAATAATCGCTTGCCGAACGCTTGCAAACATTCTAAGGCGAGAAAGCGTAGACTATTAAAACTCTGTAGGGCCTAGGCGTACAATAAAATATGTGTTAGGGCCTAATGATTTTATTTCATATAATTGAACAAAGCGTTAAACATTCACACAATCGTTTATTTGCATCATCATGCATAAACTGTCCAGGCCTAAAGACAAATATCACATATAAACCTAGATGTCGAATTACCCGTATTCAGCGGGGGCAAATCGTCCAGGGTGAGGGGGCGAACGAGCCAGGGCGCGAACAAGCCAGGAAGCGAACGAGCCAGGGGGCAAACCGGCATAGGGGCGAAAAAGCCAGACACCAGCTGACAATTTTAGGTTAACCTCATTTTTGTATTTTTGTGTTTTGTGTTTCTGTAAAAGTTAAACCTTCAGTTTATTTTAAAGTTTAAACTTACCGTTCCATTATTGTGTTGTTGTGCATTCTGCCTGAAAAGGCCATCCCCGAAATGTGTCGGGTGGGACGTTAAACCCAACTCACTCACTCACTCACTCACCCTTTTCACAGCTGCCACTGATTTATTACACTGACTGGTCGATTTGAGGTTTGATCTGATGACCACTTCCAGGTCTTCCTCCTCCTGAACTGTCTTCAGTGCTATCTTCTGTGCACCCTCCATCCTGTTGTAATTTGTTGGCAGTGAATGTCCTATATGCATGAGCTTGTACTTGTCTACATTAAACCTGAGCCGCCATTTGTCTGAGCAACAGCAAGGAGAATCTAGATCCTGTTCTTTCTGTCTGCTACTGTCTATATTTGGCACCAGAACTTAGTGTCGTCAACAAACATCTTTAACTCATTTTTAATCTAGTTCAGGAGGTCATTAATGTGGACAAGGAAAAGGAGGCACTCCACTTGTAACAGCCTGCAACTGCAAGAATTGTCCTATAACTCTGACTGCCATTGTTCTTGACACTAAAAAGCCTTCCAGCCATGCACTGAGTTAGGCCCACCCCTTGATTCCAAATTCTTTACAATTTAATTCTAATTTTAATTTTGAAGTAGTATACTATTTTAGAGTGTTTATGTTGTTAAGGCTGCAGATCAGCTGGCGGTACGACAGAAGAGACGTATATATGACATCACAAATGTTCTTGAAGGTATCGGACTCATTGAGAAGAAGTCTAAGAACAGTATTCAGTGGAAGTATGTTGCTCTGATGATAATAACTTCATTGAAACTTGGCTGTTTTCCCATATTATGGCATTTTTGTAGGCTTGTATAGCATGCAGTATTTGTACCTAAATTATCTATCTAATATGCAAAAACATAGTTAAAACCACCAGCCATCCAGTTGTGATCCAGGGGCCAAATTTTCGAAACTTACCTAAGATATTCTCCAAAGATCTTCCTATGTCAGATGATTTAGGAATTTTGTTTTCTTTTCCGAATTTTTTATGGCTTTTTTTGCGTGTCCAAAGAACTTCTTTTCTTATCTTTCTAAACTAGTTCAGCCAATCAGATGTGCTTATACCGACCATGTGACGTAATTAAAACTTCTTAGGAAAACTTCTTATCTTAGCACGTCCACGGGAAACGCATTTTACACACCGCTTCATTTTTTAAGTCGACCAAACATCAATTTCCTTTACTTACTCATTGTTGATTTTACCACAGCGTTCCGCAGGTAGCCTATGACGTCACATATGACGTCTAAGCTGAGTGTCAAAATTGCGTATTTTTTGCAAATTTTGTTTTATTACACAGCTTTCTTCGTGTAGGACAAGGTTATTGCTTTCCCGCATATTTGCCTAAATTCTTCCTAAGAAGTTTCCAAAGAGGTTTCAAAAATTGTGCACCTTTTCTCAAAATCTTCTTTGGGAGATCTTCTCAAATTCTTCCAAAGACATTTACTAAAGAAGTTTCGAAAATCCGCATACTTTCTTTGGAAAAGAAGTCTTCCAAAGATCTTCCTAAGAAGTTTCGAAAATTAACCCCAGATTTCCACCAAATCTGATAAATTCTTTCTTGGGCCACAACCTAACTGGCCAAAATATTTCATCACAAGAATTTTTTTTTACATATTTTTGTGTTATGATTTGAATTCAGGAACCCTCTGGCCCTAGATCAAGGTTGTGCTTCAGATTGCTTCAAAGGTCAATTAGTTCTTACTTTGACATCTTAATTTTTAAGCTAAGCTCAGTCTGCCTGTTTCACTGACTTCACCCGAGCTGCATTCCTTTGCATTCTAGAGTGACAAATATTTTTTCTTGTATTTCTGGCTATAATGTCCGTTTTATGCAGTAATTGGGGAATGGGGGTGAAACTGTCAGTCTTTCATTGTTTAGCAACTTAGCATACACTGTATGCGTACACCACTTAAATCAGCATAATTTACAATACTGTCTCAACTATCATTGATTATCATGTTCAAGTGATTTAATGCTATGCTGAACATGATTTGTCGATGTGACTTGTAGGGGTGCAAATCTGTCATGCACATCTGTTGATGCTCCGGACCGTATAGCAACGCTGAAAGAAGAACTTGCTATTCTCGACCGCAAGGAGAAGGAGTTGGATCAGCACAAAGTGTGGGTCCAGCAGAGCATTAAAAATGTCACAGATGATGCAGGGAATCATGAGTATCTTTTGATAATATGTAGAAGTAAAAACTGTTTTTTTTGTTTTCATTAGTGTTGGACTGGTGGTGGTGTTGGTATTGAATTTGTAGTACATGGTAGATGTAGTAAAAGTAGCAGTAATAAATATTGGGCAGGACCAAGGTAGCATCACTGAATGCTTTGGTTTAATTTTGCTTTCATACTGATAGATTATAGTTGTAGTGCAGATCTATTATTTATAGCTGATTACTGGTTTGATGAATGTGCTGTATTGTGTCAATAATTTTATTCTTGGTCTGTCTTGAGACAAGAGGTTCTATCAGATCTTTTGGTAATCTAGTATGTAAGAAACTTGTTGTACCTGGTACCAATTGTTACACATTCCCTGGAATACCTGTCTGTGCAACCTCACTATTTTTTCAGTTGTGGAAAACAAAATGCCATGTGTTCACTGTTGGTGAACCATTTTTTCGTAAAATTTGCTTTAATGAATGCATCACAGCTGTGCTTACGTGACACATGAGGATGTATGTCGCTGTTTCCATGGTGACACAATGCTGACTGTACAAGCTCCATCTGGCACACAGCTTGAAGTCCCAATCCCAGACAGTGTATGCATTGATTTTGATTTTTCTGTCTTTGCTAATTGTTACCTTATCTGTGTTGCTTAACATTATTCAGGTTAGTGACTATTGTGAGGTAATAAAATGCATTCATATTTGGAATCTCTTGATTTCCTGTTGAACGGACATTTGGCACATATTGGCTTGATATATTGTGTGTTCTACTGGTCGCTATGTGGCATTATTGCCAAATTGCAACAGTATCAATCTTAGCTAGTGCCACATATTAATATTATTTATCTAATCAGCATAGGCCAAATTAATTATCTTGTTTGCATGCAAGCTTCAGATAGAGGATTTGATTACAAATATCTTTGTAATCTGTGATTGTCACCACTTTCAAAGCTGCAGCATTACAGAGCTTAACACTTTATTAGGCAGAAATCCAATAAGCAAAAGTTGTTGTTATTGAAGAATGTTTAGTGATGTTTGTGTACTACAGCAGAATGCTGCCAAGAGAAAGTATCAGATACATCTGAAGAGCCACTCGGGGCCGATCTATGTGCTGCTAGTGAACAAGGACTCTGATGGTTCTAGTCCTGTCGTCGTCCAGGTCCCACCGCCTAAAGATGATGTGGATACTGACGTAACAGAGACAGCTGATGACAGTGTTGAAAACAGAGCAAATGGTTCTCGGAAAGTAGCCAAGGTAGTTCTCATCTGAGTTTAGCATTTAATGTGATACTTTTCTAGGGAACAATTTACTGAAGTTATTAAGTCGAACTTATGATAAACTTGAGAAGAAATGAGACTTCCAAAAATTTTAAGAACAATAGATGTGAGGTACAAGAAAAATGTGAAAAATTGCTTGCTACCCCAAGTTGCTAGCTAAGGAAGAATCTAAGGAAGGTATCAGGCAAATTATTAGGAGCCAGACCAAGTAGTGTCAGAATAGCTGTAGTGTTGCTGCATTGTGTCGTAGGGCATAGCCACAAAGACAAGCAGATCGGTTGATGCAGCACATACAGTTGATGTGTCACCCACAAGGATGTCTACCAGGTCGTCTCCACGCAAGGCTGGACCGCTAACTTTTGTGCCAGAGTTTGCTCAGAACGCAGGTGGACCAGATGTTTACTGGTGTACATACATCATCACACCTTTTGCTAGCTATTTTTCATTGTGTGGTGTCATTGATGGCACATAGCCTACTGGAATGTACGTAGTTTTCATCGCAGCTGCATAAAACATTACTTTTTCGAGAAATTTGATGCCACATGACTGAATTGACTGATAGCTTTCACCATACTGTATGCCTGTAGAAATTTTTGCTAGTGTATTTTCGTCATCACATCATCACTCAACAAAAATGATGCAACGTGGACGGAACTTTCTGCTAGATCTTAAAGTCTGTGTCTATTTTCTTTGTACACTAACGATTTAAAAACCTTAACAAAACCTAGGTTTTTCCAGCCATGCTGTTGACATACTGGTGCTATATAGGCTTAATTGTTGTTGTTGTTATTTTTGTTGTCAAAATGTGAAACTTGGCACATTAGTAGAAAGTTATACCAGAATTGTATGCATACTATTTTTAGCTTTTTAATTACTTGGAGAAAATCGAAACTTGATGCCAGTAATGAGTTTTTTTAACATGACCCAAAACTGTCTGCCTGCATATTTTTCCTGGCCATTTGGGCTGCAGTTATGTACAGCCCATTGATTTTACAATTCTAACTTTGCTGCTGATGCATTTGGCATTGCTACAGTATATACTGCAGGAATATTGTTTTTACATTTATGTAAGGATGTTGCATAATTGTTGGCGTTGTCTGTTATAGATATAACTGATGGGATTCATCCACTTCACGATGTAAAGTCTGACATTGTTTTTTCTGATCCATTCAAAGGTTTAGTGTTTTTGACTATTTCTTTGTGATTGTTGCCTAAGATATTGGACGTAAATATCTTGCAGTATTTCCTCATACAGTTATAGCTGTTGTCATCTTGACTTTTGCTAAGCATTTCACATTGTATGGTGTCTATTAATCAGCGATTTGCAAAAAGTGATAATAGTTCTTGATTTTTGAGCTAAAAGACTGGCAATTATGTAGTCGTACACTGACACATTACCGAGCTGTATTGTTTTTCTCATTGCTTCAGTACTTCAGAGATACCTTAACTTACATACAGATTGATATATGTGAATGTTTGAATGGCAGAGCAAACAATATTAAAGGCATGATTGTCTTATTTGATTGCAGTAATTAAATTCGTTTTTGTGAGTTTTTATCTGTACTTGGTACTATTGTTGTGTGCATTACTACAGGATCAGAATTATTTGATGATCTGATGTCATCGGAAAGTGAGTCAATTTAGTTTTTAAAATGTCAGCTCTTATATACTTGTGATTTTATTATATTTTAAATGTACGGTGTGCACTGTCACTAACTGTGGTCATATATGATCTTCTGTAGCACAATATAGAAAAACATTTATGCAGTTTTTGTGGTGATAGCTTCGTTAGATGATTGTTAGCACACAGGGCTGGACTGAAACCCTATTGGGACTTGTTTGTAAAAAATGTGAGGTCTTCGCATAGATTTTCTGCTATTAGTGTACTAAAATGTATCCATAAAATATTTATGCTTTGTTCAGGAAATAAATGAGTAAATATAATCGTAGATATTAGATTTTGCAATACAGAATACATGGGCACACATGCCAGAGAATGTCGTGCTGTGCCAAGTGAACTTTTAAGTGGTGCAACAAGTAATTTGAGCGAAGCTCACAAGACACGCGATAGCAGTGGTCCTGCCACTTTGGTAGTCAGTGTATGCCTACAGCAATAAGATATTAATGCATCTTGAAAGAGTACTTAAATTTGAGGCCTTCGTACGGAAGACTCTTTGAATTTAAGAGATTGAAACTTAGATTCTTAAAAATGTACGTTTTGTGCTAAAAATGTGATACGCAGGTTGTCCAGGTCCATCTCCAGCCATTTCGGTGCATTTCATTCTTAAAATGTGTGTTGCAGACGTAAATCGCAAAAAAATTCACTAAAAACCCCTATTTTGGGGGTTCAAGGTCATCGACGTTGACACTAATAAAAAGCTTATCACTATTGCTTGTTATGATAAACCGCATGTCTGTGCCTATCTGCAACCGTTTTCACGCTACACGAGATAATTGCGTTAAAATAACCACTTTTTAGGTGGTAGCTGTCTTTGACACTCGCCTGTGCTGGCCTCTTTGAACCTAGGGGGTCGGCACTTGGACTGCTAAAATCTACGTTTAATGCTGAAAATTTCATACGCACTACGCAGGTTGTCTTGGTCTATCTCCAGTTATTTCATCGCAATTCAGTGTTGAAATGTATGCTGCATCCAAAAATTGTGACGAATTCGCTAAAACCTTTTTTGGGGGTTCAGGGTCATTCAAGGTCATCGATGTTGATACTAAAAGGCCTGTCACCAGTGCTTGTTATGATAAGCAGCATGTCTGTACCTAACCGCAAAATAAGGTTTTTTTAGAGGATAGCCCAGGGTACCCCTTTTTGATGCCCTCGTTCGAGGGGAACCCCCACACTTAGGGGCACAAAATTTTGTCACAATAAACTAGAGTCCTTGGGGCAGCCCACAGTGAAGATTTCGTGATCCTAGCTTGCACCATTTTGATACAGATCACGAGTGTGTCAGACGGACGGACAGATGCTTAGACGATGGCTAAGACACGCGATACATTCTGCTATCACGTGTGAAAATCTATACAGAGACCCTTTTAGGCCAGAAAGCTGTCCAACATTTTCTGGCTTGTTTTGTGGGGTCCTCAGTTTTGTTTGTGCAAGCATGCTGAGCATACAAGATACCGAGAGCTGCCTATGCTAGCAGATGTTTTATTTTCTTTGTCCCAGGTGACCTTTCCAGTTTCATGTGTTTTGTTTGTAGTCTTCTCGCCACTGTTGCGGCTGAGTCCGCCGCCGAGTGAGAAGGATTATTACTTCAACTTGGATGAAAACGAAGGTGTCTGCGATCTGTTTGACATTCCACTCTGACATGTCTGACAAGCTGTCACTCTGTCGCCGTTGTACACACAGTTGCCTTAACGTTCACGTCTGCACCCGACAGCATCGAGTGCTGAAATGTTCTCATGTGTATGTAGGGTTAGGACGATACCAAAGCAAGCTACCATGTACCCAGTATTATTGGGTCCTGCCAATGCCAGTACCCAGTACTGATATTACAGGTACACTATGAAACACTGTGTTTATTTTTCAACAATATACCTGCACACAGAACTAGCCTACTCGTACTTTGGCTATCCCATGTATATCTTTCTGCTGTTGTCTGCTGGCAACTGCTGCACTGCTGAGCACTATCGTTATTGGGTACGACAGCCAGTAAAATATCGCCTATTACCCAATATCACCCAGTACTAGCAAATGTTGGGCAGTACCCTAATACCAATATCGTTTTAGCCGTATGTGTGTGGTTAATGTATTTGTTTTACCTGATGCTAAAGTATGTCACTGAAAGTTAAGAGTTGAGGCTCCGAATGGGTGGACTAAGCTGGTTTCCATTCATAAGATTGTTGTGTTTTCATTGCAAACCTTAATACTCAGTTCATGCTTACACTGCCATTTGAGTAGTTGAAATTGGATGCTGCTGATTTTGTGTTTCTGGCAACCTATGGGCTTCTGTCTAGCCAGTGTTGTGATGAGCGGAAAAGGTTTTTGAGTGGATTTATTTGCCTTGTGGCTGTTGGGTGAGGTATGATTGTGTAAGTCTGTGTATTTTTTGTGCTAGAGTTGTTTAAAAGGCTGTACTGTATGCCAACTTCATCATTATTTTGATCACTTCCCTTCACTCTTTTTCACCAAGCTTGGCACTAACACTGTATGCACAGCACATTGTGTTGCTGCCAAATTTGGAGTAACATAATTTAAACAATGACTTTTTAATTAAGGGGTCTCTCACGAATAAAAAGAACCTGCAAAAACTAGATTATTGGCTAATATCCATGCATGTACAGGCTACATCGTAGGATATTTTTGCGCAATCAGGTTTATTTTGTTTTGCCCTGTAGATGCCTTTCGTAGTGTGCTTTGTTCACAGTCATAGATGCTGTTCTGACACAGCCTGATAACCAAGTGTTGTTGCTGAAAATGAGTAAATTTGTTCAGTTTATTGAAATAAAACTACTCTGCTTGTCACTGATGATTGCATTTGGTTTTGGTTGTCTGTTGCAGTCTCTAGTTGTATGCTAAATTAGGATATTTAGCTGTGAAGCTGTAAATAATGTTGTAATTTAAGCATGTTGGAATGTCACGTCATCGATATTGCTTTTTCTTGGTTATAATAGTTTTTATGGCATTCAACTTTCCCACATAGTTTTAATATCTTGCAGCGTAATTGCTCTAATATTACCATATCCTTTCGGTTTTTATTATTTTTCATTGCCGTCAGTTGAGTCCTCGTAGAAAAGAATCTTTGCTGTATAGATGTAGAAAATACGAAAGCTGCTACATGTTTGCTGTAATATTATTGTAAAATACTATCTTCTGTGACTTACTTATCTCACTAGAACCACTAAATGACGTGACATCAATCTCCAAATATTTTTGCTTGGGCGTTTGGATACTAACAACATTGTGGAAAATGGCTATCAAGAACTTATGTTTTACTGCTGTAGTATCGTACTTTAGCTTATTGTCAAAAATACTTGAATAGTAATTACATTTTGGTGTCTTCAGCTGTATACACTGTGTCTCAAAAACATCCCCGACTGTAACTTGAAAACCAGTTATCAGATTTTGATAATTTTTTGGCACGAATATTCCTGACACAACTTGCCATCAAATGACTATTCAGTTGCTCACCTCACCCAATGTTTGTTTCTGCACTACCTGGAGAAATCGCAATGAGTGAAATATCACTTTTTTATCTAATGCGATATGATTGCTTAATTAACATTTAACATGTAAAAACACATTTTGTTCAAATTTCTGACACTTTGGCTGACATTTCATCCACTTGTCCATTTTTTAACTGCCTGCAGTAAAATTGTTTGAAGTGTTGGCCCACTATGCAAACACAGGCAAGGAGATGCTTTCTTCATTCATTGACAGCAGTGTCAATAATGTTCTGCTCCAGACCAATCCAGGCTGTACCAGTCGCTGCTTGACTTCACAAACATTCCTAAACTTTATCTGGTAGACACACTGCTGCATGACAGCCAAACCTTGTAATAGACCGGCTGTTGGGGCCCACAGATTAGGATAGATGGAATTTATCGACGTTTTTTCATTCATTTTAACACGTATTGTGCTTGGTCTGATTTCCCCAGGTAGTGCAAAAGCAGACGTTGGGTGAGGTGAAAACTAAAAGACTTATTTAATAGCCAGTAGTGTCGGAAATATTTCTGCCAAAAATTATTAAAATCTGCTAACCTTTCTTCAAGTTATGATCGATAATGTTGGGGATGTTTTTTCAGGTTTTCTGTTTATTTCAGCATATTTTGCTTGATCTAATTTTCCTAGGTAGTGCAGAAACAAACGTTGGGTGAGGTGGGCAACTTTTGAGATTTTTGAGACACAGTGTAGTGTGTTTCTAAGAGATTCTGTTTTGTTATGGAGCCTCTTGTGTTGTGTTTTAACTATTGCAATAATAGTCTGCATGACGAGTCTTTTTGCCCATTACAACCTGCTAATATTTGGAAGTGCAGTTTCATCAACTGGCTGTGTAGTTTGTTCTGTGGGCGTTAGCTGGCTGTTGTTTGTTTTTGTAAAAAATGTTATAAGAAGACCGAAGTGGTTTTTCCTGAAGAATATGAAGCAATTTTTTTATCATTCTTTATTTTAATTATAACTACATTTAGGACAGAGATTGATGAGATTGTTTCAGGATGTATAAATAGTGTTAACCATTAATCCTTTTACTGTGGTTCCTGACAGCGATGGCCACTAACTAATAAAATTAAACTATTCACTAGTACTGATTAAAAAGTGTTATCAGTTAATTTCCCAAAAATTAAGTATGTAGTCAATTAAAAATATCAGAACAACTGCGGAATTTATGTACTAGTAGTTGTCAGTAATAAACTAAAGTTAAGCTGAAAATAGTGACAATGATGCAGTCTGTATATGTAGTCAAATTCGTAGTCTGATTGCAAGGCCTTAAACTGCAAAAATATACAAGCAATAAAAATGCCCAAATCAATGTAATAAGTGCAAAATTTTATTTGAATTTTAATTAATTAAAAACAAAATTTAACAATCTTTAAACGGTTAATCGTTAATCTCTGTGATTTCTAAAATGTATCTTGAATTTCATTGTGATTAAGTAACTTTTATTGATTAATTACATTATTTTGCTGACGTCAATAGCCCTGTCCTCCAATAGACAACATTCTGAAATTAATGACTGGAGGATAACAGGGAATGTAAAGGTTGCATGAACTTAACCGTTCCATTTCTATGTGTTTGTCTGCATTCTGCCTGGAAAGGCCGTCCCCGAAATGACCTATACTGTGTCGGGCGGGACGTTAAACCCTACTCACTCACTCACTCACGTCAATAGTTTACAAGGTCGTATAGTTACGCCTTTGCAGTGTGGTGGGATGTCTGATCCTATGTGGCAGGTGACGCTCCGCAGCTCTGCGACAGGTTTCTATGCGCAACTTTTTACCTTGTAAAGTGTCATTTTATGCCAAATAGTCGTACGCTCTGTGAAATGTAATAAAGATTCATAGACATTTCTGTCGTAGATTAATAACTTGAACTTAATATTATTTTAGGACGGATGTAATTAGCTACTGGACCACTGGATTCGACAGTGGACAATCAACTTCATTAATCTAGCCGTGCAGTGTCGACGACTGACATTAGATAAAGCAGTAGAGAACTGAAGAGATTGAGAGAAAACCGGACGGCTTGACACGGTCATGACAGGTCGATTCGATGCAATAGAATACGGTCCGCCAAGCACGCCTGCCAAATATAAATCTTGTGATTATTTTGAATGAAAGCCGGTGGCAGGAGCTGGACGACGTGGCGTGAATGTATGATGAACGTTTGAACGTCCGTCGTCAGCTTTATATCTTACGTCCACGTCGGCGGGCGCGCAGGCTGCTGCTGCTGCTGAAGATGATGATGAATGATGATCATCATCATCATCGTTATCATTTCGCGTTACGGAACGGCATTGCAAAACTGCGATGCGCTATCAGAAATGTTGTGGAATTTTTGTCCCCAATGCACACCGCAGTGACAAGACAATAAACAACAATAAGCTCAGCATCTACCAGTAGTACCACAGTACCACATGGTTCTCTCTATGGTGTACCTCAAGGCTCTGTTCTTGGTCCTTTACTATTCATCCTGTATACCACCTCTCTCAGCACTCTCATTTCATCTCATTCCTTAAATCACCACCTCTACGCAGATGACACTCAGATCTTCCTCTCTTTCCGCCCACCTGATTTCCATTCTAATCTAACTCACCTTCAGGATG
>Ga0056128_1006637_pt1 | contig 14612 bp, 9 predicted proteins | sample WorMetLIZISLAND2_FD_71113 | JGI IMG/M metagenome (GOLD analysis project Ga0056128, IMG submission 71113) | Marine gutless worms symbiont microbial communities from Max Planck institute for Marine Microbiology, Germany - Olavius geniculatus... ...
TGTATATAAAGGTCATCATTGGGGGAAGCAGATCCAACTGATGAAGAGAAACCACCAGCACATCCAGGTAAATATGAGATACCAGCAAAATAATCATTAACTTCATCAACGTCAGACAATCCGATCCACCAAAGTACTGTTACCATTTTTTAGAACTGACTGATGGCTTAACAGCAGCCCATAGTTGCTTGGAAGTAGCTTCAGATACTAAGGAAACAGAGATCGTTGTTGCTCTGTAAGCTTTATGGCTCGGCAATAACTGTATATTTCACGTTCCTACCTGACTTCGTCCTGGAGCCTCAAACTGGCCAATCAGCAGATCGCAGACGTCGGTGGCTGTCAATGGTGTACACAGGTCACTAGAGCTCAGCCGTTATGGCACGCAATAATACAAACCCCTTTGAATGATACCTCCAATTTCGGGGTACAAAAGTTCCCTTAAATTCGTTTACGTTGTGCTGATTTTCGGGCTTCAGCGAAAGAGCGGTTGACCGTCGACAAGAAGAGAGAACGTAAGCCTAAAGAAAAACGTTAGTAAAACGCAGCAGTGCATTTCATACTGGAATGCAGAGGGAGACCTCAAAAGACAAAAAATAAAACGGAAACATCTACCCCCTACCATTTTAGCCGGCTTACGGCTACGCAGCTAGAAAGCAATGAAGAGGTAGGCCTACTTTTGTCTTGGTACGCTGCATCTGCGCATGGCGCGTGTGGTTTTAAGTGGCCGTTTGACAGTTCCAGACAAACGTACAAAGAAGCCGCATTATGCCGTGCCTACACGCACCGATTTTCCCGTCCGGTGTGTCGTCCGACGTCGCCGCCCTTTCCAAGATTTAAAAACATCGTCCGGGAACATCGGACGGAATGTACACGCTCTTTTTTCCCGATTTTCCCGGACGAGGTTTTTTGCTTCCCAGCCAATCACGGAAACCTAGTGACTTTTGACTCCGCCCTCGACCTATTGCGTCACATGTTGACATCATAATTCTCAGCTGTAAGAAGACGACGCAGTCGCTCGAAATTACCGACAAAATAGGGTCAACAATAGGTTCGTGCCTGCTGGTTGATTTTAGTGATTGGAACCTGGTATTATCTTTTCGCAAAGTAGGCCTACAGACTGAAATAGGTCTGACGTCGGTTAAGTTATGGGGTGTTTACACGATCCAGCAAACGTCCAGCAAACTTCCAGCAAATGTAATGCTGGACGTTTGCTGCCATATGTTATAATGAAGCTGGACGTTTGCTGGAAGTTTGCTGGACGTTTGCTGGATCGTGTAAACACCCTATTAGTTTAACGCCTTGGCTAGCTGAATAAATCTATTCGTTAGTGAGAGGTGCACTTCAAGACGGGTGATTGTCAGGTGTAGAGCCGCCCATCAGAACCTCGGACGAGAAAATCGGTGCGTGTAGCAACGGCTTTAGCAGACCTACGGCCCGGGCGGACTAACGACAGTGTAATTTTCGTTTTAATACACAAGTTAATCACGCCGTCATGACTGGCCATTTTGGATTTTTTCGTTGTTGTTTTTGGCTTTCTTTTAATTTCTCGTTCTAATGTCGTTTCAACTTTTATTATTCTGTTTTTTGTCGTTAGCGAATACATTATTGTTTCTTTGTTGGCAATTTTCGTTGTCGTTCGCGAAAATTACTGTGGCTAGTGAACGGAAGTGTCTATTGAATGAATGCTGCTGGCGCATGTGAACGCTGCCTTTGATACAACTACACGCTTGACGTTCCGCGCAATTCACAGCAATAGACAGCCAGATATGATGAATTACACGCACACACGACACCGGAACACCAAAGTAGTACCGCCAAGAAAAACCGAATGAAACTCATTAGCATTACATTATCACCGTTATTAGACGGAATGGAAAAATTGTCTATGCGATATGCCACAGAACTTTCGATAAACTGTAATGCTTAATTCGTTGTAATGTTCCTTGTCGCACTTTTATCTTTTTGCTAACAAAGTCTACTGTTAGTTGGTGGTCACGCCGTATTATTTTATTTTTCGTATTTTTATTTTATGCAGAATAAATAGAAACATTGCAGGTAAAATGTTTTTGTCTACGCACAACGAGCGTGTTTTGTTAGATCTTTTGCAGCATTTGTGCAAAAAATACTATACATGCAACCTAATACCCAATTCACACCGACAAGTGGCAACGACTCAACTCGACAGTTTAGTCGTGTAGGCGCTAAAAATTCAGAACGGAAAAAATGCAAAACTGGAAAATGACGGATGTAAATAAATGCCCTGAACTGTAGGGCTGAAAATGCGTGAATTGGGTAGGGCCTATAACTTTGGCGTAGAAACAAACTGAAGATATACCGCAGACCAACTGATGTAGGCCTAAGCTTACCTTGATGGAACAGTGGGACTTGAACCGTTGTACGAGTGAACCGGAGACATCTGCAAATAAACATGGACCGATTGAAATACAAGCATAGCACGGTTATTGTCAGTGAAAGTTTTTCCGTCTGTTTGTCCGCCCGTAAGCCGCTAACGCCGCCCTATCATCGCGGCCCTGCGAGAAAAGTTCATTAAGTTTTAAGAATAGATACCATGCAACAATTAGCAAGTAAAAATAAACATTTTACAAATAAACAAATTGCGAACAACAACAAGAAATAATCCAAAACGCCGATTCTCAAAACTTGCTGAATGCATTTCTATAAATTGCGTTATTTGAAAAGTATTTGTACGCGAATAAAATATATTCACTTCTCAGAGCCACAACATTGGTGATCTAGTTCTAGGAAACATCTCAAAATTCCGGGTAAAATCTGTCGCCCACGGCACGATTCAGTTGCTTATTCATCATGATCTCGACATGTGACGTCAAATAGCGTGTTCGCTGCGACAGTAGGGCCGCAAGCGCTCTGAAATTACATTCATTCAAAAAAATTTTGACTGTCGCTTGTGTAACATGATCAGTAATTAGCAACATCATTAGCAATGGAAGCACTGCTATATGGCCTCTGCTGTTGAGTACATTAGGGTCACTTTGAGTACGTTAGGGTCAGTCTGGGGAACTCAATCAATGCACATTCCGTGTTAAACGGCAGCGGCAGGGCTGAAAATGAACGTGACAAATCTGCATCTGTATTAAATCATCACGCAACCAACAGTTGAGCACGTGCCGCGCCGAAACAAAAACCACGCCACCAGTGGCGAAACCATGCATGTAGGCCTTGGCAGTTTGGACTTGCGCATTTATGAACAGAGGCAGCCGAAACGCCCATACAATCGCCTCAGCTCCGACACAAAACGTTCACCAAAGTGAAAAATGGAGATCTATCAAGAATGCAGCATGTCACATAATTATTACAAAATCGTAGAAATTCCAATAATATTCTCGCAGACCATATACGAACGAAGAACGAAAGGCCGTAAACGAAATTAAGCCGTTACGTTATGCCGAAGGAAGGCAGCACCAGACAGTTTGAAGCAGGCCTAATTTAGATGCAATATCAGTGGTTTTAGTCAGCAAAATAATCTTATTTCAACAGTCTCTGACTCTAACACGTTTGTCCAGTAACCTTCCGGTAGCTGCCCGTTTAGTATTATTCTTGGCATAAGAAGTGACCAAATCAGATGCAATCTATAGCTAAAAAACTCATTTACGTATGCCGGCATTATGATATCAATATATCATATAAACCGTTCCAGATGTAATTGACTTGATCCAAACATATTCGCTAATCTGACTGCCGTTTATCTGCAAACGAGATCTAAAACCTACTGCGAAACAGACCTCCTTGGCCAGAATAAACCACTATAGCATTAGCGGTCGTAGAATTATTTTAGTCTCAAAAAGAGGGATTATATCTTGTCCGGAGAGATGAAGACCGGGATACTTGGCGTCGCTAAAGAATTATCTGACAATTATCTGGCAACTCATTTCCTTTCGTGTTGCGGCGCAACAAAGAGCAGATAGAACAAATGCTAATATAATAAAAAAGATAATAAAAAATATGCGCATATTATGAATATACACGGTGAAGCGGAAAGAACGTCAAGTCACGGAACTCGAATAAGCCTAAAACAGGTGCTGAGAGCAAAAACGTGTTTGTCTAGCTACGTAGACCAAATCCACAGGGTGATCAAAAAGCATAGGCTGTAATAGAGATTTTTTCTTACAAATTCTCCAGTCTGGCATGCATTCATCGTCTTATGTCTTTTCGCAACTCTAAAGTAATTTTTCATCCTCGAACAAATGCAGTAGCTAGTTAAGTCTTTGCCGCCGTTACATTAATTCTCATGACGCAACATTACAATTTAGGCCTATAGCGACTGTTGCGCCTTGCGCTGACTATAACGCAAGCCTTTGACGTAATGCCACATACAATTTACAGCTTAACTGTTTCAGCCTTGCTTTATCAAATGAGTACTTGGGAGTTGGGAAAATTGGATTTCTTAATCCGAATACGATATCAAAGTTTGACACATCAACCCGGTCGTCTCTATGCCGCTATGTGGGACACTGTCATTATCTGACACCAGTGATGGGCGCAAACTGAAAATATCGCATTTTGGTTCAGTTCGGTCGAAACGAAGTACACAAAATGATTAGATGATTAGTATCAATATACCGCAAGTTCTGTGCGCGCTACACTTTGCAAAAAAACCAAGAAAACTGCAATGCGTTTATTCTAGTCCCTAGATTATGTTTTACCTGTAAAAACGTGAAACGCGACCCAGGAAACCGTCGATTAAGATCCCGATCCAGTTTTTTTTTACTTTAGCAAACACTGAAGTAAAAAAAGTAACTAAGTTATGTGACTTATATATAAAGGCAAAAGTTCCAGTTAAGCATTACAATCTCAGGTGCTGTTGAAAATCCATCGACAGCCAAAATAAACCGCGGTTTTCGGGAAAAGTTTAAAACTTTAAACTTTCTCAATTTTTTTTTGAAATTCGAAACTGATACTGGCGCATCACTAGCGTACATCGTTCCACTAGACCACCTTGTAGGCAAACAATCAAGTAAGCAATTAAATTGTGTTTGTGCAGCTCCTCAGCCTACGTCCGACATGGATTTAATAGAAGATTAGCGGCTGCCGTTCCATTGTAAAGAAACAATCCGCCCTATACACTGCTGCTGAAAAGTAAACAGAACTTTGGCGGCTGTGGTTGGGCTATTGTTGGGCTACCGATGTTTGACAGACGACGACGCTCCAGCCCAACAACGGGCTGAGCATTCTATGAGTGCGACATCAGGGACTTAACGGAAATATAATTGACGTCATCTTCAAGATTTAGTCAAGTGGAAATTTTCCGTAATTGTACCACATGCAGGGTTTTTTTTTGGGGGGTGTTCCGTTGCACATAGCGGAAGGTTACCATAGACCAGAGAGACTAGGCCCTATATGATTATTCTCAGAGACGCTCTATACAACGGCATCATCGCCGACCCCATATGACTTCCTCTTCCCCGTAAAATAACAAGTTCGAAAAAAATTATCCCTAACGTTTTCAGTAACCCCAAAAACGAAATACCGCGGCAAAACACTAAAAGCCTTCCTATAGAAAAGAACTCAAAAGTAGTAATTAAAGAAAGCAGGAAAAAGATAAAGACCTGGGGAGCGAAGTCGGCGTAGGGACTGGGCGCTGTACTGGTCACGTGACTGTCGGGTGCTATAACGTCATTCTCCGCCCCGGATGTGATGACGTCATGCTCGTACTTCACCATGATTGGCTCCAGCAGATGATTCTGTCGGCAAGTCCACAGCAAAAATTATCTTTTCTGAACACATTCGCTGCCAGGGTTGTAACTTTTCCGAGATAAATAACATTAGGTTTTTCGGAATTATGCTATGGTCGTTGACAGTTCAAACGGAACTATTTTTCTGTAATCTGTGTTTATTTGGGTGTCAAGTTAAGTAATAATACATAGAATGATTAGTTTTACAAGATAAAGTGGCGGAAGCAATTAAGCCAAGTGGACTATCGCTCTCAGAAACTAAAGAATCGTGTTTAAATTTGTCAAAGTTATATGTTTAATATAGGACATTGTTAGCTTTTTGCACCCAAAATAAAATGGCATTTTTGATGACGTCAAAATTATTTCAGCATTATATGGTGAGTGATATGTCCATGAAAGGAGAACATTTCGTGATATTTTAGTAAAGTGGACTCTCGAGGTGGCTTATGCTAGAAATTATGGAGATACGTTTAGATTTACCAAAGTTTTGTCGAAAATACAGCTCTCTTTTCCGGACAGAGAGGCGCGGTGCATAAGCTATTGTATATAAAACTTTTAATTCGTCAAGCGTATATGCCTATGCAAGAGATGCAGTCAACTGGATTGAGTTGAGAGCAGTTTATATACGTAGAATCGTAGTGACGAGTGACGCTACCAGGTCCTGTGGGTCGATATCGTTGAAGCTGAGATCGTGTGACGTTCCGGGTGCCGGTTGGCTGTCCATCATCGCGTTATAATGACCCATAAACTCACTGAAATACAAGAACAACTTCAAATAATATCGCGCAAGATAATAGTAGTTGCAGCAGCAGCAGCAAATAAAAACTTATAATATTGTGCATGAAGGACTAGATTTAAAAAGTCAAGAACTAATACAGAAAATTAAAAAAAGCTATGAGCCTAGCTCAAAACTTTATGGCGAATCAAATGTTGTTTGTTTATCTCAGACTCGATTAATTACAGGCGGCAGATGAACACAATCATTCAAGTCATAATTTACTCTTTTTTAACATGTTGAATATTTTGTCGGCGCGTATAATGAAAAAAATTATAAAAGCGTTGATAATAGCCTATTTTTAAAATGACTACAAAATCGAAGAGCGTATTTCACCGTTCGGCGAGGAGGCTAATAAGATAAATTCCAGCGCATTCTATTATAGGACGAGAGGAACAGAGGAAGACCATAAACAGAGTGGATAGAAAATGTCACTTCATGGACGAGACTGAAGCTTAAAGAGGCAATCCGGAAACTAGGCAACAGATCTGCATGAAGAATAACGATTCATAGTGCGGCATACCCTCAGATCAATGACGGCTCAAGGCAATTGCAAAGGGCTTTCTGTTTTAAATGTGAATTCGAGTGACATCGAAATTATCAAATTCATAAAATCCCGCACAAATTTTAGTTATTGTACAGCTTTCACGAACGACAACGTAATGCAAAATTTCGCTGGAGTTCTGACTCTAATCTCCGCTTCACGTAAGGATCCGATTCCCTGTTTAATGCAATGTTACCCTGAGTCACACGAGTGTACAGGAGTCTCTAGCAATTAATAGCTTTTTATTCCGTCCACCGGCAGAATGCGCGAATAAGACAGACGGACAGAAAACTCTACGGTAAAATCTGTAGCAGTATAGTTTGCATCGATGGTGCTTTCAGCGAAGCTTCAAAATGACGACGATGATCATGCAAGCATGCAGCAGTGTCGACGGTTAAATGAGTAGGCAGTTGCATTTTTTTCTACAAACACTGCAAATTTTCGATAAAGGGTGTACAAAACTTCAATTTTGCCCCTAAACTTCCAAAAAAAGTGCGGGGTTAGCCCCGCCCTCAATTTTTCTGACAGCCGAAAATTTAGGGGGAGGAGCTAGGTTGCTCCCCCTGCAACGACGCCAAAATGCATGACGATGACGTAAGCTTATAATACCTGACGTCACAGTTGGTCGGCTCGTAAGCCCAGATATTGTCAAACTCAGCAGAAATCACCGTCGGTTGTCTGTACACGGGAGGCTGAAGTACCAAGTCGCAGTGTGATGACGTCATCGTTAATAATAATGACGTCACGCTGGGATTCCGTCGATCGGCAGGGATGTCCTCGTCCTATAGCGGCTAGATAAACGGTGTCGTCAAAATCATGCAGCGAAACGTTGACAACACGACTGCGCGACTTTTTCTCAGCTGAAACGAACGCAGTATCGATATCACAATGTACATAAGCCCCCTATATACACGTCGGTGTCCAACAAAAACGTGGTTATGTGTAAAGTAAAAACATTGCAAAACAGTTCTACAGATTTAATGCAAAACTGTCAGTCCATGATTTAAAACATTCGGGCGAATGTTTTTATGTTATAAAATTTGCACGTAATTATCCTCTTAAAGCGCGTACAGAACGACGTAACTGAACTGAACTCGCCAATTAGTAAGTTCGAGTTTAGTTAGGCCTAAGCTTACGTCGCTCTTCAGACTACTTTTTGTAAGTAGCAAAGACAGTAAAACGCAAATTTGTATAGCGTATTTTGGATTAGGTGCCCTCTGATGTAATTTAGACGATTTAAGTGAAAAATAATGCTGTAAGATTTTGCAGGAAAAACTCACCAAATGTGGAACTGCGATAATAATTTTTTTTCTTTCTTACGATTTTCGTACGACAGGGTCTAAGAAAAATCGGCGACAGTAAACTAACTAAATCAATCTTTTTATCTGTAATAGTTCGGCACACCGTATTCCGTAATACCTGATTATTCCCAGCTGGTTCTTCTTATATAGTACGCCAAGAGGCGTGGAAAGTAAGTGTCGGTGGGCCGGTGTCGTGAAAAATTTGTCGCACCTGGAAAATTCTTCCCACCTTCATGTTGTCGTAATGTAACTAACGCCAACCTTAACCCTAACCCTAATCTTAACCCTACTCCTAACCCTAAATTTAACCCTATCCTTAATCTCAACCCTAACCCGTACTGCTGCGTGTGGGAATAATTTTCCTGTGCGACGCATTTTCCACTACACCTGCCATATAGCAGCAATAGTGAGCGACACGCGATAGCGAAGTGGTAGGTAAATCTATGCGTAAACACGACGCCGTCACATTGCGACACACGAGCAGCATTGCTTCATGGGATTGCAAGGTGCCCGCTACGCCTTTCTATATAGAGATGTTCCACTTTAGCTATAACCGCTCTTCGGCGTCAGAGTTCGAGTAAACATATGACAGGTGCCGATAGATCTAAGCTTAATAGATTTTTTTTATCCCAATAACTGAAATTACAATATGTGTGTACATTGCACAAGCTATCACACAATTTCTTTTTAAATGTTTATACGATAGCGATAAAATGTTGGGCAAATTACGGAATCCGTGCATCGCTGCAGCGTGTCATAAGCCACCGAGTCGCTGCTATACCACAATCTGCCAAAGACCGCTGTCATCAACCTGCGTAACAGCTTAGAAAAGCAGCGGCTAGTGAGGAAACAATAATGGATTTATAAACAGACAGTTACACACCAATATGCCACTACCAAGGACCATAGTAACATTACGATATGACACTATATACACTCATGTACATAGTTACCGTAGCTGCTAAAAGCGTTAATATTATGCCCTCGAAATGTCTCGTACACGGAGGCAAACCACTTCTTCTGCACTGTAGTAGGTCTACAGGCTATACTTATTGTAGATATCGGTAAGAAACTACAAGAAAATGCGAAAATTCGTTGTGAATTGCAAGCTGTAGGAGCTACTTTATCTATTCTGACCTTGAGTTGAAAAAACGCGAGACCAAATTTTTTGTTCAAATTTTTGCTCAATATTGGTCGATTCTCGGAGTTTTTTTTTCGCTGACGCACTACTCTGAAAAATTGCAATAAAACTTCGTTAAATATCCCACCAAAACAATCAGGCAAAATCTGAGTGATAACCTGCGGAATGTCAACATTTTGCAAATGATTTGATTATCTTCAGTGACGTGTTCGGCTTCCAGTTTTAGTTGCTCACGCTCGCAGTAATAATCAGGTTTAGTACCTGCAAATCTCATCAATTAACAAAGCGTCTCGACTATAGCGCATTAGAGATCTTTTTGAGTATGCGCTATATAAATTTACACTTTACTTACTCACTTACTTACTTACTATACCGACAAAAACAACTTGACATCGGTTTGCCCACGATCAAGACACTTAACCCATCTATTGCATGCGACGGTATTGCGACCTCCTTGAACTATTGCGAACTGGAAAATAACTGACATGCCTCCAACGTGTTACCACTTTTCAAAGCATTGGAAAAATAAAAACTGTTAGGGGATGAAAGCCTAAATCCGAAAACACAGGAAGGTTTATTGAGTAAGAAAAAGCGCAAAAAATGCTCCGTTGCAAAAGCAGTAGTGATGCTTCGTGACATCAATGGTTGTTTTTTTCTGTTTTTGTTCATACCATCTGTGATGAATAGAATTATTATCAGTATGCGCTTGGGAGCGACTAAAATGTGACAGGATAATCTCCCCTTCACGGGGGGTCCGACCATCTGTTTAATTCAGTGTTACTTAAAGCCACATGAATGTCAGAACAATCGCGCACACGGGAAAGTAGGGCATAGGAGACTGCAATTTGTGGCCCCAAAATGGCATGGTAGAAAATGCAGGACTAACAAATGTGTGGCCATAAAAAGCAAGGAGAATGCGCGCAAAAAACAAGTCAGCGGAGGCAACGATTAGGCCTAATTTTTAGGCCTAATAGTGTAAAAAAATAGTCAATGCTATAGCGTGTGCGTAGGGTATGATTTTGAAGCGGCATGGCTCTCGTATGGCTGCCTATTACTAATGAATGAAGCTGTAAGCCTACGTAGGCCTATCATACAGTGGGTAGACTAGCATGCGTGACAATCGGCTATGGATCATGTGACGGATGTGGGGCCAGGCGGCGTTTGTACGCGCTAGTACGGTAGCACAGCGCTGCTGCTGCTGCTGTAATACCGGTAAAGGCGCTCACCTGGAAAGCTGCTGACCGACTACGAGACCGTGGCACGTTATGGCTGCACAGAGTGCGCTGGCTTAAGCGGCCTTAAAGCTGGGAAAAAATTCGCACAATCTAAACTGAAAAAAACCACACAGCCGACTTTTGCGACAACAGTCTAAAACTTGCATAGCTTAAAGGGTTTTCGTCCGTTAATTCACCCGCACCCGAAATAACCGCTGAGTTTAGGATCAGTGTTAGGGTTAGGGATAAGGTTACGGTTAGGGGTTAAGGTTAAAGTTAAAGTTGGGATCAGCTTTACGGTTATGGTTAGCGTTAGCGTTAACAATAATAATTCGGGTGCGGATGAATTAGCAGACAAGTACCGCTTAAAGTTCTTGCCGAGCTGTAGGGCCAATAGGGTGGCGCTGATCTCCGTTTCCTTAGACCTCCTGCCAGACGCCAGTTCACACTGCCAGACCACCTTCGATAGAAGAATAGTGCATCGTGCGGTGTGCCCGTTTACGTCACGTGGAGCTTTCGGTCGCATTTATTGCGACTACCTAGGGAGCGATGGCCAGAATGAGTTGACTGGGGTGACTGGTTACATTTGGGACAGGCGGACATGATGCATAATGCGGCCTATTAGGACGGCAAATTAATGAATATTATGATCACGGCACGATATCATTGCTTCAGAAAACTTCACTTCTATTTTACGGAACCGTTTAAATCGCCAGCTCTTCGCATGTCCACGCACGGCGGGCCACTGTTACCGACGGACGTCGATACGGTCGAGCGGCAAAGTGAAAGGGGTGATGACGTGGCGGCGGGTGGGGGAAAGCGTCTCTGCGTGGGTGGTCCCCGGGCAGGGTAAAAGGGAAGCTAGTGCCTGGCGTAGCTTTGAGACAATTGGCCACACACATGCGGCCACATACACGGCAATGGTAGCGGCAGATACGCATTGGCACGGGTCGATGCCAATTTCTCGACCACGACACGGAAAAACACACGGTAACGCGAAAGTGTTCGCAGTTCGCGCCACACTTGATGCGATAATAAATTTGATAACGTAAGTGACAAGATATTAACTGGAAAGCTGTGAACAGTCGAATGCATTTGACAATTCGAAACTTTTTTTCGAAGCGCAAGACTAAAAATCTGAAAAATTTTGTCGAGCATCTTTGCTTGTAGCCTACTTTTAATATATAGGCCCCTATCTCAATATTGTTTTACCGCTTATATTTTTAATTTCAGGTTTTATTTTACGTATGTTTCAACACGTAATAAGTAATCATAATGGAGTACGGTAACAAAAGATTCGTTGTTGTACAGGCTCCTATTATATTACATACGGAAGAAAATACGTATATTGCATTTCTATTAGCGTTATATTGTTTTTTTTCTGATGATCTGACTGTCCGTAAGTTCAATGCTGCATAACTTTCGATTTATACTAAAAATTGCAGCAGAAAAGTAGTATAGTAGCTGGATAATTTGCTTGAGTCGCATTGCATTTGGAACAGCTAAACCAATAGCACTGTGATACTGTAACATCACCACAATGATATATTCTTCAATCGCCCTATATGTAGCGAAATATAATTATCCAATATCTGGCTCGTGCATAACAAAGATTGAACAGAATATTTTTCGGCGCCTCGTGCATGATGAGGTTACGTTGCGTGCAATCGCTAGATGGCCTGCACATTCGGGTCACGGTCGATTGAGCGCATTGCACAAGAGTATAGCAGCAGCAGCAGCAGCAGCAGCGGACGCCACAGTGCTGCCGCCTTAGCGGAACCGCTGTGTACTACACCAGCCACAGACAGCGCCCGACCTGCATAGTAGGCCGATTAATATTTGATCAATTTAATTGTAATATTATTATCAGGCCTATCTCTCGATATCCGTAGTGGACTAAATCGACTCGGCAAGCCGGACACAAATAGATCAACACAATCGGTTTGGTTTTAAACTTCCGTGCTTGTCACTTTCTCAGACTAAACTAATAACTAAGAAAACAATTCTAAGTAGGCCTATAATTCAACGGCAAAGCGTAATATGAATGCCTTCGTTTCGCAGCAATAACTTATTAAGAGGCGGTGTGTAGGCCTAGCTATTTATGAAAAACCCATCGCAGAGGTACGGAACATTACCTGCCACATGGGATCACATCATCGCGCAGAATTACCTGCCATCCGATACAGGCGAACGCTCCCTGCCTTAACTCCAGCCAGAGAGGGCGGCAGTAGATTTACCTACCCCGAAGGAATAGGAAGCTGAGTTGACCCTGGCGTTGGTAAGATGATTTACCAGGTCCGCAGACAGTCGCCGCACCCAAGGAGTAACCAACTAACCTTTCAATCGTAACTTTGTAAGTTCCACACCCTATCACGGGTTATACTACCAAGCAACCTAATTTTAATGTGACCTTGACGCTGGCCCCACGACCTTGAAAACCTAACCAGTTTATCTAAACCTATAGTTTATCTAACCTTAGTACCGGCATGTATGCAATGCAACGCGACGTAGGCCTACGCGATACCGCGATACCCGATAATGCGAGAAAAACGTTTTTTGATGCCGTCTTTGAATTGTTTATATTTTTACATCATTTTTATCTCGGAAAAAGTCATGAACCAATTTTGATAACTTTTTAAAAAGGAAGGGCATTTATTTGAAAAAGAAACAAAACCCCTGTTTTAATTTTGCAATAACTTTCGCAAATGTACATCGTTTTAACCAATTTTTTACTGTTACCGAGTACAACAAAAATTCGACACCTCACCTTTATTATGTAATAACCCTAGCTATATATAACTATATAATTCTGTCATTTCTTTCACACAGGTGCACCAGCAGTCAAGTCAGTCAGTCATTGTCCTGTTCTGTCAGCGAAAAAATAACGTATATATCTGCTTAAAAAACTTCAAGACAAATGAAAAGATAAACTGATAATGCAGAGCCGTACCTGGTAAAAGTGATCGACGGAATATAGCCTAGACGGGGCGCCAATTCACGGAATGATCACATGCAGGGGTACGGTGCGCTCAGAACACATGAGGCGGGTCTAAGAAACGGTTGAACACAGTCGGTGTATGGTACATACGACTCGTGGTCGCAGTCACTGCCAGTCGCTTGCTGTCGACAGCATCGCTCTCTACCGAAGTCTGGCACCAGCACTATGCTCGATCTCACCTTCCCCCCTACTCTGATTGATGCCAGCCAATCAATACGCAGCGCTGCACAGGTAAGGCCACGCCCCCACCTCAGCACCGCCGCCTCCTGAAGTTTCGTTCTCCGACATGAATGACATTTTTAAATTAATTTTGGTCGACCGTTATTTCGAGCTTTGGGTATGATACGTCGTCTGTCTGTATCGTGGCTAAATGATGCGTCGTACGGTGTCGGCGATAGTACCGTTCGATAAAGCGATGACGACTTCCTACAAAGGCTGCTGTCGATAGTAGCTATTATGTAATGTAACCATGTCTCTATCTGCAGCGATTTGGTCGTAATTTTGAATGCAAAGTTGCTGCCTGCAGCCACCACCCACGTTCGCCAAATTACTGCAGCGCAAATATCCTAGCAGCGATATTCGATGGGCCTAGGGCGTGACCATCGCGTGTAGGCATATACTGTATACTGGACTGCAGTCACTCTGTGAAATCGCTTTTTTCCTCGACCGAAAGTCGGACGTTATATAGCCTTCAAATATTATGCGGTACGGTCTGCTGACCCTAGCGACAGTGGCAAAATAAAATGCACTATCGTGTTGTTAATCAATATGGTCATGCACAGCGATGTACTAAACGTGAGGGTATTATCCTTTAGAGGTTAACCTGGGGTGAATTTTTCACCCCACTATCGTTTTCTGCTCTGTGCTGTTTTAACGCCTTACAGCTGAAACCTGTGTTTTTATGTATCTGTTCATAACTGATTTGTGC